>ERZ836829.601-NODE-601-length-38922-cov-3.345666_pt1 | contig 38922 bp, 40 predicted proteins | sample MGYA00519574_ERZ836829 | MGnify/ENA primary metagenome ERZ836829 (study PRJEB31850, sample SAMEA3708808) | human gut metagenome | biome: human gut; feature: human-associated habitat; material: faeces | place: China | collected 2014 ...
AAAGCATTAAAAAATATATATCAAAATTCTATAGTGATTGAGCTGGCAGAAGCTAGTTTGCTATATAATACTAATAGTACATTTAAGTTTGAGGATTTTGAAAATAAAATTTGGTTAAGCAGTGAACAAGAGTTTGATTTATTTAAAGATTTTTTTGATATGATTTATGTAAATCATTTTAAATTAGAAGATAATGACATAATGGTTAAATGTGTTGATATAATTTTTAAGAATTTGATATATAAAGTTATGAGTAGCGAAAGATGTGTTAATATATCTGCGCTAAACGTATGTGCTTCATTGATAAATGCTGGAATAGACATAAAAAATGAAATACAGATATTACTTACATGCTTATTTAAACTTTATAAGGAAACTGCTATAGAACAGACAGATTCTGAACAAGAGACTTTACATAAACTAAGGTGTCGAATATTATCTTGTAAAATTGCAAAAGAATTATATAGAAGAGGTATACAAGCAGAGATTTTAGAAGATTGGAAAAAAATTAGTGAAGATGAAAATGAATTTGTTGAATTAAGAAATATTAATTTCGATAGGGAGTAGATGCTGATTTATGCGATTGGGTAAGGTTTATAGACCTTACCCAATCAGATAAAAGAGAGATTTAATGGTTAGATATGATATTTTTCAAAGAATGGAAAGAAAAATAGATTTTTAATTTGAATAAAAGAGTATATGTGATAAGTAATTCAATTGAAAAATAGTATATTTAGTTTAATGTTTAACAATCAAGTATATTTAGTTACTCGATAGTAGAAGAATGAAAGGAAAAAGTTATTGAGTGTAGAGAAAAATAATACATGTAGAATTCACTTTATAAAAGCAATGTCAGGGGATAGTTTTTTAATAGAACTTGGCGATGGACACTGTATTTTAATTGATTGTGGATATAGGTCGACTTATGAGAGTGAGTTGAAACCTATTTTACAGAGACTACATAATGAAGGATGTAGATTAGATTTATTAATTATTACACATATGGATGAAGATCATATTGGATGTGCAATCGCACTTATTGAAGATAATGGAGATAGTGAAAATCCTAATGTTATCTCAATTGACAATATTTGGTTTAATGGAATATTTGAAGTATGTCGAAACTATGATTTTCTATGTTCACATTTAGTAGAAAAGTTATCTGAAATAGATTATAGTAAAAGTAGATATTTATATAGTAAAATTTTAAGACTTATTGGAACAGGAGAAGGTTTTGTATCGGCAAAACAAGCAGAGGCATTTGAAGTATTATGTAGAAGTTACAATTATAATCTAAATAATGTGTCTAAGAATGGTTTGATTATGGCAGGAGATAAAATAAAAATTGGGAAATGGAAGATTTCTGTATTATCTCCAGGGAAAAATGAAATTAATTGTTTCGCAAAATGGATAGATAAAAAACTTATTTCATGTTTGGGTAGAAACTATAAACTTGCGAAGGATAATTTTGTTGAATTTATTGAAAAATTGATTATTGCTACCGAAAAGGATGAAGCTGGAAACTGTGGAAGGGAATGCATTTCTGCGAGCAAAATTGATATTAAGAACTGGCTTGGGACATCAACCTTAGCAAAAATGAATAGGATGTCTATTGTAATAGAAATCGAGAGTGATGAAACTTCGATGTTATTTACAGGAGATTCAGAAAGTGAAGACTGGGTAAAAAGAGCTAAACCTCAATATGATGTAGTTAAATTATCACATCATGGTTCAACTAAACCTAATATTAAACTATTAGAAAGTATTAGAATCGAAAAGGCGTTGATTTCAACAAATGGAAAAAAGAATCATCCGGAAAACGATCTCTTAGCACGAATATTTATTAATGGAATTAAAGATATTTATTTTAATTATGAAATAAGACAAAAAGAACAAATATTGAGCTGTCAAGGTGAATATGCTGTTACTGCTCATTTTGAAGAAAATAAAATAGAAGTAAAGAGGTAGATGGTTTGCATTCAAGTGTAGTAAAGATTTTAAAACCAGAGGATGGCATATTTGGATCTGGAATTATTATAAGCGATAACAAAATTTTGACAGCGGCACATGTAGTTGGAGATGAAACCACTGTAGAAATTGAGTTTGGTAAAAAATTTATAGGAAAGGTGGAATGTGTTGATGACATTATTGCGATAATATCCGTGAAATCTGATGATTTTAAGGAAAAGTATGCATTGCTATCGGATAAGTTATATTTTACTTCTATTGAGTTGCTTTCTGAAGCATCAAAATGGGAAATAGAGGGATATATTACTGAAAATTTAGAAAAACATAAAATGGAAGGAATAGGAATATATACTTCTGAGGATCCTATAGCAGATTATACATTAGCCAGTATTAAATCGGGATTATCAAGAAATTACAGAGGATTGTCGGGTTCACCAGTTATATTAAATGGAAGAATAGTTGGTATTATTCAACTTCAAAGTTGGGATCAAAAAGGTGAGTTGGGTATTTCTTTTTCATCTATAGGAAAGTTTTTAAGTAGGCTACCAGATGATGTAGTAGCTGAACCTATGTATATTAATGAGTTGAGGCAGTTGTGCCATGAAAAATGTATGTCATTAATTAGCAAGAACAAAGAAATTGCAAAATATATTCCTGAAATATTTATTGAAGAGAGTCAATATAAGGAGAAATTACGTTATTTTTCGCTTCCTATACTATTTATTAACAAAATTATAAGTGACTTGAAAAATATGGATTTCCATAAGGTAAATATGATTTTACAAAAAGAGAAAAAGCAAGAAATAAATTTTTCTGAGTATCCTGAAAATATAAATACTGATAATTATGAAAGTGTTTATGGTTCACTTATTGATTATCTTAAAAGGTGTATTCTAGATATAGAACAAATAGATAAGAAAAAATATGGGGGAGATTCCATAGAAGAAAGGTATACACAAGGATATTTTCTTAATAATTCGATAAAATGGGATCTTGAAGATGTTCTGAATCAATTGGAATACTTAGATTTGCGTGTCTTGTTATTAATTCGAAATGCAGGGCAAGGTAAAACTAATTTTGTTTGTGATTTTACGGAAAATTTTTTGGTTAAAAGAAAAATTATTTCTTTGTTTTTTAATGCAGCTGACTTTTGTGATACGCCAGTTAATGTATTAACCAGATATATAACCATAAATGGAAAGTATAGTGAAGCATATGCTGTTGAGATTTTAAATGAATGGTGGGAAAAGAATAAGATACCAATTGTCATTGTAATAGATGGGTTAAATGAAAATATTTCTTTACCAAATTTTGAAAATCATATTCTACAGGCAATTAAGGAATGGATACAATTACCTTTTTTGAAAATAATAATGACAACACGTTGCGAATTACTACAAGAGCGATTTGGAAAATTATCAAAGGAAAATATAGGTGAAGAATTCGCTATAGTAGATATGTCAGGTAGAAGAGAAAAGAAATTCAAGAACAGGATCTTTGAGGGATACCTGAAACACTTTGATGTTCATATTAGAAGAGATACATTAACGAATAGTACATATAATCTTCTGGCTAATGATACTTTATTGTTAAGATTCTTTTGTGAGGTGAATTGTGGGAAAGAACAAGTATATATGTATGATGTGTACAAGTATACACTTTTTAATTCATACTATGAAAATAAGAAAAAAGAAATAAAAGAAAGAAAGATCCCAGGAGGAGATTCGTTGTTTGACCAATTAGTAAATAATATTTGTTGCTACATGGTTAAAAACAAGATTTTTAACAACATACCTAGAGATGCTCTTAATTCGAATGAAATACAACTTTTGGATCATCTTTTAGAAGGAGATATCATATTTAAAGAGGATCAAATTGTGAAAAAAGGATTTATGAATCAAACTGTTGAAGTATTAAGCTTTACATTTGATGAATTCAGAGATTTTTGTATTACTAGGCATCTATTGATGAAGGATGATGCAGAACAAAGTTTTCCAGTAATTTGGAATGAAATGTGTAAAGAGCATTGGAGTATTCTTGAGGGTGTGGAAAAATACTTATTTTTTATTGCAAGAACTTCTGCTCCCAATATTTTGCCTATTATTGAGAAAAATAGCAATTTTAATAATATGTATTGGGAGAACGTTTGGAATCTAGAGGATAAGGATATTACCTGTCGAGATATTGAAGCATGGAGAGAACAATTCGATTGTAAAGGACCACATAGGAAGCGATTAATAGAGTATCTGTTAGCAAGAAGAAATAAATCTTACTTTAAAAAAGCAACAGTAGAGTTATTATTTGAATTTATGGATAAAATATCAGACAATCCTGGCGAATATGATGTTTTTATAAAAACATTTTTCCCTATATCAGAAGTTGCTAGGGTTAATCACAAGATGGATCAGAAGGATTGTGTCTTTGGTTGTGATAAAATGGTAAAAGCTCTTGTTTCAGGAATGGATAATAATAAGAACATAGACTATTATACATTCCTAAAAATGTCAATTTATTTGTATGTGATTATGCCAAATGACATTAAGAATTTATGGATAAAGGCTACATCATACTGTTTAGATGTTGTTAAGGTGATTACAAGGGAGTATTTAGAGAAAGATTATATTCCTGTCGTACTAAAGGTAAATTTAGAAGATATTTATCAAGAACTAGATGTATTAATGAAAGATGAAGATATAAACAATTTAAAATTGCGTTGTAATAATGCAGATATTTATCAGAGAACACTTTCTTCATTAAAAGAAATATGGTTGTAGAGGTATAACATGTTAGAGATTATAAAAATAGAGGATACTTATTTTCTAAAAGCAGATTCAGAATTTAGTGTTTACAATTTTATTGAAATGATTCGAGAACATAATGGTATGAAGAAGGGATCATTTGCTGAAAGTTATGTTATAAAAATATTAATGGATTTGATATCTGGAGCTGTGAATTTGGGCGAAAAATATAAGAAATATTATTTTGAAGAATATGAGTCTTTTGAAGAATATTTATATAAAAAAGAACTTTTAGAAACTGAAGTTATACAAAGTATAAAACTTGGAACTGATGAATCTTTATGGATTCTTAGATTTACAAGTAATAATTATTTAATAGATAGTATATTGGGTTATGAAGACGAAAATTTACAAATTATTAACAAAACATTGGAGTATGTATTTAATGAAAATTAGAAAAGGATTTGTTACGAACAGTTCTTCTACATCATTTATTATCTCTCTTAAGGAAAAGTATTCGAAAGATAATTTTATGACTGCTATTGGAGCAGATGGTGACTCACCAATGAATAAAATATTTGAAGATTTGTTTTGTGCAATTGAAGATGATAAGAAAAATATTATTGATGCAGCTAAAAGTTATGATAAAGAAATGGAAGTTGGAGAATTTTTGTTAGAAGAAGGATTTAGCAAAGATACGATTGATACAGTGGAAAAAATGTTATCAGAAGGGCGGGAAGTGTATTATGGTCGATTAAGTTCTGACGGAGAAACTGCTGCAGAAGTATTTTTCTGCTGTGAAAGTTTTATTTTATGTGATGACAACATATATTTTAACGGAAATATAGGTGGTTGGTAAATGCGATATATAAAAGATGGATATGGATATAAGGCAATTTTTGATGAAAAAACAGGATATACAATTAGAATTGGGGAAGATGGAGAAAATCCTTTTTGGAAAGCTACTGGTCCAGAGTTGTTGGATGTATCTATAACAAATTATTGCGAAAAAAGATGCGATTTTTGTTATAGAAGTTCTGATGAATATGGGAAGCATATAGATTTAGATTTATACGAAAAAATTCTGAAGAGCGCAAAAGCTGCAGGTGTATTTCAAATTGCTCTTGGAGGAGGTAATCCTAATCAACATCCGAAATTTAATGATATACTAAGAATGACCAGGGAGTATGGAATTGTACCTTCATATACAACAAATGGACAAGGAATGACTGCAGAGATATATGAGGCAACTAGAAAATATGGGGGTGCATTAGCTGTTAGTTGGTATTATCCATATGATGAAGCAAAAAATGTAATTGAAAATGCTTCATCATATGAGATTCCAGTTAATATTCATTTTGTTATAGATGCTGACAATATAAATCAGGCAAGAGAACTTTTGAAAGAAAAATGCCTTGATTATGTAAATGCAATAATTTTTTTGAATTATAAACCTGTAAGAAATGGAAACAGGAATGTATTGAAAAAAGGAAGAAAAATCAGCAAGCTACTTGAAGAACTATTGCAATTTAAGAAATGTCAAATAGGATTTGATAGTTGTATGATTTCTCATTTAGTAGAAAAAGAAGACACTATTAATTTGTGTAGCATTGACTATTGTGAAGCTGGTAGATTCTCGGCATTTATTTCTGAAACTGGTGAAATGTATCCATGTTCATTTATGTGTGGTGCTGGGATGAAGGGTAGTAGTATTTTGGATAAAGATATTGTGGAAATATGGAGAAGCTCACAGAGTTTTATTGATATTAGGAACGATATTCGGATGCCGAAAAAATTGAAGTGTGAGAAATGTGAAGTGTATAATGAATGTCATGGGGGATGTCCTGTTTTTAATATAAATTGTTTATGAAGCGAGGTAATGAGTAGTGTATTATGAAAGTGATGAAGAAATAGAAGATGAAAGAAAGTGGAATAAAGTTAGAGAAAGAAATATAAAAATAAATATTGCAAAACAATTAATTGCAAATGGAAGAGTTGAGGAAAAATCATTTACCAAACAAGATTTAAAAGATTTATTTGCATTTAAAGAAAGTGATATTTTGTATATTGCTCCTAACATATTTGATATAAGTGGAGAACAATATGTAATGAATTTAACTTTTAGCGAGTTTATTGATAAGATAATTCAATCAAATAAGGCTGTAAAAGATGCACTATTAGCAGCTGAAGCGGAATTTATTAAATTGTATAGTCCGTTCCGAGAAGAGGCTGAAAGGAATATGTTCGGAGTATATGCCGGAGATAAATATCGAAAAATGTTTGAAAAATTAAAAGAATTTATCCCTATTATACATTGGGGAAGACTCCCTATATTTAACAAATATTTGATTTATAATAGAGAGAGAGACCCAGAATTAGAAACGATTGAGTTTTATGAAGATCCAGATTGTTTGAATGCACTATTGAAAGAAGTTAAAAATCAAGGTATTGTTTTATCAAACAAAAGTGATAATACTTTGAATAAAAAAATAACATTCAAAGTATATACTAGACGATGGGGACATGAAAATACGTATTCAATAAAAAGAACAGTGAATGGTTGGTATTGTAAATATATTGCAATACGAGGAGAATGTAAGAAGAATGGTGAGGGCGGATTGTTTATGAATTTGGATCATGATTCGGTATTCTATCCTAAAGAAGGAGTTGCATATGCAATGGAAAAATTGTGGGAAGATGCAGATGATGAAGTAATTGACTTTGATGAATTGGCAAAACGAATCCAGCAAATTGCAGATTGGATAAGTGCAGTAGAAAAATCCATGGGTGAACAACCAGAATGGGTTGGATATTAATTTGAATACACATGCTTATAAGTTCCCGCAGATATTAAGAAATCAGCAACAAAACAAATTGATACATTAATAAAAATAAATCGAAAATTATAAACAAAATACAGGAATGCTTAAGAAGTCAGAGCATATTTAACAAATTTCAGTCCTACGGGTTTGGATGTAAAAAATGTTCAGAATGAAATTGTTAATGATTTGATAGATTATTATTCTTCATCTCGAAATCTAGATAGGCCTGAATTAATGGATAAAACGGTGAAATCCTATGGTAGTTACCTAGCTTTGTATGATGAGTTTGGTCAAGAAGTAACTTTGCATCCTAAGCATTATTATTTTAATGAACAGTTTTTTAAGATATATAAGATTCAAAGAGATTATATTGAAGGTAGGGAGGAAGAAAATGCTATCATATAAACAACAGGAAGAGGCATATAAATCATTAATTCAAATACTAAAAGATTTTGATTTTGGTACTGATTTAGAGGCTTGTATTACCGAATGGAATCCAAACAAGGCTATATTTGGATTTCCGAATAATTATAATTTAGCAATTAGGTATTTGAATTATGGGAAATCTGACATTGACCTTATATTTAATCTCGATGATGAAGGAGGATGGAATAAGGTTGAAATAATGAATATGGATATAGATTCTAAGTATCAAAGGACAGGGCTTGGAAGACGTTTGATTGAATTGACTATAGCGTTATCAAAGGCAGTTGGTGTTAACAAAATATACGGACAGGCGTTAGATAATGAGTATAATAGTAGCGTTGGTTTTTACGAAAAATGCGGATTTGAAATTAAGAAACAGAATACAATAACAATGTTTCATATGATTATTAGCGAGATTGTCACAAGTAACAGGTAACATAAAAATCGCTTTCATATTGTGAAATGCTTAAGATCCCTGAAATCTTATGAAATGCGAAAGTTTTAGACGATCATTACAAAGGTGGTGAATAACAATGTTCAACAAAATTCGATTAAAACAAATACTAGCAGAATACAAAAAAGTTTTTGTACAGCAACAATGGCCTGACGAAAAATACAAATGGGAAGCAGTACAATGCTTTCAGGAAAACTGGGATATTAACTCAGCTGATTTTGCACAGATGCTTAAGAAATCTCTGGATCAGGTTGGTAATTTGCTTGCGTCTGCGAATAACTTTCCAGCAAAAATGATTATCGGTTTTGCAGAGGCTGCACCAGAAGAGGTACGTTCCATGTATATGGAACTATATGACGAAAGTAAGGATTTATGTGAAAGAATTGCTAATTTTAAAAACAAGTCCAATACATTATTGGAGCGCTATACAAATGGAGCTGCGCAGCACTATCAGTATGAAAATGCAATCATGGCATATTTATGGCTGCGCTATCCAGACAAATATTATATCTATAAATTCAGTGAAGTAAAAGCTGTCTCATCGGAACTTGAAAGTGACTATCGGTTTAAGAAGGGTGCTTATGTAGATAATATTAGAAATTTCATGGCATTATATGATGAGATATGTGCAGAATTACAGCAGGACGATGAGCTTAGTAATCTGCTAAATTCTCAGATTACGTCGTCTTGTTATGCGGATCCCGAGTTACGGACACTTACAATAGATGTTGGTTTTTTCATTTTTCGTTATTGGAACAAGGAAGACTCAACAAATAAGCCTCTTTATGCACAGTCTCAAGAAGATGATGGACAGCAATATTGGTTTTTGAATGAAAAAAATCCTAAAATGTGTAGTATAGTCAGTATGCCAGTTGGAGAAATTCAGAATGAGACTTTGTTTAATGAGAATGGGAATAAGTGTAAAATCGTTAAAGACTTAATTGATATAAAAGTTGGAGATATGGTGATTGGATATGAGTCTACTCAGGTGAAACAAATTGTAACTATATTTCGTGTAAGTGCAGAGCAGGATGGAGAGAGAATATATTTTGATAAGTTAGAAGAAAGTTATCCATCAGCTATTGATTTTGCAACATTGAATGCATGGTTCGAATTGAAAAAAAAGGAGTATTTTAGTATTACTCAGGGTAGTTTATTCAAATTAACAAAGACTGAATACGAATTTATCATTGATTTGATTCATCGAGAAAATTCAGTGCTTACAGATGAGAAGAATGAAGATGAGTATTCAAAAGAAAATTTCTTAGATCAGGTTTACATGACCGAGGCAAAATATGATCGTCTCGTAGCTGTTCTAACAAGGAAGAAGAATATCATTTTGCATGGAGCACCAGGTGTTGGAAAAACTTATGCAGCTAAGAGACTGGCGTATTCGATAATGGGAGAGAAAGATGATGACCGCATTGAGTTTGTACAGTTCCATCAGAATTATTCCTATGAAGATTTTATAATGGGGTATAAGCCAGTTGAGGATGGATTTGAACTGAAATATGGAATTTTCTATAGGTTCTGTCAGAAAGCAGCGAACCATCCAGATAAAGATTATTTCTTTATCATTGATGAGATTAACCGAGGCAATATGAGTAAAATCTTTGGTGAATTATTGATGTTGATTGAGGCTGACTATCGAGAGACAAAGACAACATTAGCCTATAATGGTCTCAGCTTTTCCGTTCCAAAACGTCTACATATCATTGGTATGATGAACACTGCTGATAGAAGTTTGGCGATGATTGATTATGCACTTCGCCGCCGATTTAGTTTCTTTGATATGGAACCAGGATTTGATTCGGAAGGATTTATTAAATATCAGGAAGCATTTGCAAATGACACATTTAATACGTTGATTGACCGTATTAAGGAACTGAACAGAGAAATTGCAAACGACAAATCTCTAGGGAAAGGATTCTGTATTGGGCATAGCTATTTTTGTAATACAAAGGAATGTACGGATGAGTGGATGCAAGATGTAGTCGATTTTGATATATTGCCAATGTTAGCAGAGTATTGGTTTGATGATACAGATAAACTACAGCGTTGGGAGAATATTTTGCATGGGGTATTTCAATGACAAAGGACAAGAGTATTCTGATCAATAATATTTACCATATGCTTTCCTATGCTTTTCAGACACTGAAGCAAGAGACATATGATGATGTTGCAGTAGAGTCTTTTGATGAGATGTATAATCTGCTGGCTGCAATCCTGGCCAAGGGCATAGGGCTGCAGTTGAAGCAGGGACTTTACAGAGAATATATAAGTCATCAGGAAGAGCTGACGGTTATGCGTGGTAAAATAAATATGCCAGGCACAATTAAGAATAGGTTGCTGCATAAACAAATGCTCACCTGTGATTTTGATGAGCTTTCAGAAAATAACAAGTTGAATCAAATCTTGAAAACAACAGTAATGCTTCTTTTACGGAACGGCAAAGTAAAAGCAAAATACAAAGATGATCTGAAGAAGAAAATGTTGTATTTTTCGAATGTAGATTCTATAGAACCGACAGAAATTAAATGGTCATCGATTCGTTTTCAGCGTAATAATCAAACATATAGAATGTTAGTTAGTATTTGTCAGTTGATAATTGAAGGAATGCTGATCACAACAGATGCAGGTAACTATAGATTAGCATCCTTTGTAGACGAGCAGCGTATGTGCAGGCTGTATGAAAAATTCATTCTGGAATATTACAGCAGACATTATCCAGAATTGTCTGTTAGTGCATCGCAGATTCCGTGGGCACTAGACGATGGTATTGGAACGATGCTACCGGTTATGCAAACTGATATTCACTTACAACGTGGCAATACAGTGCTTATCATTGATGCAAAATACTACAGTCGCACTACACAGGTCCATTTTGATAAACATACGCTTCATTCAAACAATTTGTATCAGATTTTTACCTATGTAAAAAATCGAAGCTATCAATTTGGAGAAGATGATAATACAGTTTCAGGAATGCTTCTTTATGCTAAGACGGAAGAAGAAATCCAGCCTGATAATGTGTATCAGATGCATGGCAGTCAAATAAGTGTTAAGACACTTGATTTGAATTTACCGTTTGTAGAGATTGCAGCACAGATGGATGGAATTGTTGAATCACATTTTACTGGTGTAATAAAAGCTGATTAGATGAGAAAGCTGTTTTGCAACTTAAGCATTCCTGAGCTGGTACCTTGCGAAATCGAGAATGGAACAGGGAATATTATCTATAGTGTACTATTGCTTTATTTATTTTTGTTTTTGGCGCTATGGATTATTGTAATTAAATAAGAAAACGTATTTACTGATGATAGAGAGGGAGAATTAATTATGTCATTTCAAGATGAATTAAATAGAGTCACAAAGACACCAGAAGATGTATTAAGTGAAAGGGAAAAGGAGTCATATGCAAAGGGAGTCGATTCTGCACAAACATCATATGAAAATATAAAAGAAGAATTATTGGAATATGCTAAACAAGGAAAATATGAGACTGTTAATTCGAAAAAACGGATAACGTATAAATATAAGAGTGATAATCTCTGGGATACATTTTTAGATGATATATTAAACTTAAAAATAAGGGATGTGACTATTAATAAATCATTTTTTAATAAACATGGGCAAGCAGCACAAGAGGCATGGTTTTATATAAAAGATCAGGTAGCCTTTGATGCGTATATGGAAACTTTACAGGAATTATGTAGGAAAGATGGAATTTCAACCAAACTAACAGTTTGTTATAATAGTTTACAGGGTGAAAAAACATACGATATTAATGAAAAAATAGTAGATTATGTATTGTTGCCATATACACTTAAAGTGTATATAATATGTACAGTAGAATATTAATAGGTACAATTTTCATTCATCATCTAAAAGAGGTCCCGTAGACATTAAGAAATCAGTTTAAGAAATCAGCTAACAAAATAAATTAATGTATTAATCAAAATTAACCGAAAATTATAAACAAAATACACATTTCAATTACTAGATTATATGCGACGAAAACAATTAAATAAAATTTACAAAAGCCATTGTGATTTAGTATTCTATTGGAATGAAATAGTAACTGATCAGCAGTGGCTTTTTCATTGTCGGGATATTAGTAATGTGATAAAATATCAATATCGTAAATGGTATAATAATTGTGTTGAAAAAGGACATATATAATGAATTATGCAATATTGGGTAACGAAAAAAATTTTACAGTTTTTAAATATGGAAATCATATTATAAGGTTCAAGGCACCATACTCATTAGAAAAATACACGGAAATAAAAGAATGGGATCACGGATACTTAGTAGTAATGGCAAAGTATAAGCACAACAAAGAAAGTGAAGAAGAATATATAGATTTGATACCAATATTAGAAAATTTATATATTTCACCAGAAGAATTTTTAAAAGAAATAAAGGAAGTAAAAGTAAAAAATGACTGATATTATTAAAGAGAATATTTTGGTATATGGATTGAGGTGATAAGCATGAATGATTTGATAATCTACCATGGAAGTAATGTGCCTGTAACACATCCTAAAATTTTAATAAATGGACATTATAAAGATTTTGGATATGGTTTTTATTGCACCAATTTTGAAAAACAAGCAAAACGTTGGGCATTAACAAGAAGAGGTAAATCAGTAGTAAGTCATTATAAGTATACAGAAGATCCTAAGTTAAAAATATGTAGATTTTCAGAAATGACAGAAGAATGGCTACAATTTGTAGTCGATTGCAGAAGAGGAATAGAACATACATATGATATTGTAGAAGGGCCAATGGCAGATGATCAAGTATGGGATTATGTAGAAGATTATGTAGCTGGAAATATTAGTAAAGCAGCGTTCTGGGAACTTGTTAAATTTAAATACCCAACACATAAAATAGTTTTTTGTACAGAGCAGGCATTAGAAACAATAAGTTTTGAAGGAAGTGAGAATTTATGACAAACATTTATTTTCCAGATGAAAAAATACAGAAAGACGATGTGTATTTCATTTGCTATATGGTAGAACGTGTTGCAAGAAGAATCCATCAAAAAAACAGTTACATTGTAAATAAAATAGGGAAAAAACAATTAGAACATTTGATCAGTGTAGCAAATGTTCTTCATTCAGAGAATCCTAAGTCAGTAGAGGATGATTGGATTGAAGAATATCAATTAGAAGAAGGAAATGTTGATGTCACAGATGTAGACAAAGATTTGGTAGATAGAATTCCAACAGCTCTTCAAATGGGAAAAGTTTATCAACGTTTGATCTCTGATACAATGCAAATGGAAGAAACGGAAGTAGAAGCGATTATCAGAGTATATAATGATGAAATCTGTGAGGTATTAGACAACTATAATGCGAGTGCATATTATGAACCATCTTATGTAATTGCTAGAGCATATCAAAATGGAGGATTTTAAATCGATACGAACATATAAATTAAATTGATGCGTTAATCTAAATTAAACAAAAAATGAACAACAAACTGATTAAAAAGGAAAATAGAAATGGAAATAGGAGTAACACAAACAATTCAAAAACGTTTAAAAAATCAAGACATACATCAGCCATATGAGCAAACAACGGAACTTGCATTTTGCTGGGATACGCATTTAGTTAAATTAGGAAGAAGAAATGTCTTGTTAATTGCAAATGTCAGTAATCGTTTTATGATCGCTATGATGGACATTGAACCAAGAAATTGGAAGTATTATACGTTGTATATAGATGAAGTCATTTCTAATGCAATGAAGCAAATTGGATATCAGGAAAAGGAAATCAAGAAATACTTCGAGTTAGCAGGAAACATTCAAATCACAAAATCACATGGTCGAAAAACACTCGGTGCAATTAATTATATAACACAGATTATGAATTGTTATGAATGGAATATAGATAGATATCAGAAATATTCATATGAATTAAATGATTGTGTTAATAATAATCTATGCATCCCCGAGGGATTTCACGAATATGGAATGCCGATTGAGATGTTTCATATGGACATGGAGCGGTTGGGCATCAAAAAGGCAAATAGAATTCATAATGTAATAAGTTTTGAAGATAGAAAACGTACTTATCAGGAAAATAAAGAAGAGAACGTGGAAATAAAATCACTAAAAGAATCTAAAAAGGTATTAATCCTATCAGCAAGTCCAAGAAGAAAAGGTAATTCTCAGATTTTATGTGATAAATTTAAAGAAGGCGTCAAAAGTGCAGGCCACCAAGTCAAGATGATCCGTCTATCAGACAAAAAAATTAATTTTTGCAAAGCTTGTGATGCATGTATGAAAAACGGAGGATTTTGTGTTCAACGAGATGATATGGGAGATATTTTAAAAGCATATCAACAGGCGGATATATTAGTTTTGGCAACACCTGTTTATTTTTATGGAATTTCAGCTCAGATGAAAACATTCATTGATCGTACATATCCAATCTGGCAGAACTTAGGACATAAAGATGTTTATTATATTATTTCAGCAGGATTAGAAGAAGATATCATAAAAAGATCTTTAGGTGATCTGGATGGATTTGTTGAGCATTTGGATGATTCAAAAGTAAAAGGAAGAATATATGCTACAAATGTTATGGATGCAGGGCTTGTGAAAGAAGAAAAGGATTTATTAGAACGTGCTTATGAAATGGGTAAATCAATATAATATACAAGAAGAAATTAAGGCCTCTGAGACCTTACGAAATCACAAACAAATTAAACAAGGATTAGAAGCTTATGAGGCATATATAGATCGGATATCATTACCAACAAAGCCCGTAAAGTTAACGAATGAGGAAATAGAATAATTAAAAAAAGATGGACGTATATAAATATACAAATTTAAGCTTATATAGTCCATGGGAAATAATGAAGTGGGAAAATATTTAAAACTAATATTTGAAGAAATTCCGAGGATTCCAATGAACAACAAAACCATAAATTACTACAACAAACACGCAAAATCATTCATACAAACAACAAAATCTGCAGATTTCACAAACATACAAAATAAGTTCCTATCATACCTTCCACCAGAAGCATCCATCTTAGACTTCGGCTGTGGTTCTGGCCGTGATACAAAATATTTTCTAAAGCAAAATTATAAAGTAACGGCAATAGACGGTTCAGAAGCAATTTGCAAAGAAGCTTCAAAATATATAGGAATCAAAGTGAAACAAATGCTGTTTGAACAATTTGATGATCAAGATAGCTATGATGGAATCTGGGCATGTGCATCAATCCTGCATTTGACTAAGAAAGATTTGTTGAGTGTATTTCATAAGATGAATAAAGCATTAAAAGAAAATGGAGTCATCTATACATCGTTTAAATATGGCAAATTTGAAGGCGAAAGAAATGGCCGCTATTTCACAGATTTCACAGAAGATACATTCAATGAATTTATTTTACAAATTCCCCAATTACAGATCAAAGAAACATGGATAACAGGAGATGTCAGAGAAGGACGGGGTGACGAACGATGGTTGAATATTCTGATTTACAAGGACAAAATATCTTAGAAATTGAACCAAAATATCATAACAAATTAAATATTGAAGGTTTTTCTAAGATGATGAAAGATCCATCCTTTTGCTATAAATTTTACTGGTTAGAAGCCATCGTACAGTTAATCTCTGAAGGAAAAACAGAAACAACATTTGATGAAATTATAGATGAGATGATTGCGAATGCATGGTATTCTGTAAGAGAATTTCATATTCATTTAAGTGGAATGCCAATGGATGGACAGATTAAAGATGGGCTGGAAAGAGCAATTTTGCAGTTGACCGAACTTAGTGATCTGCCAGCAAATGCTTCAAAAGTACAAATCAAAAATGCGATTCAGAAATATAACAAAGAATTAAAGGAAGTAAAAGAACAGTTAACTCATATGGTTCCATACAGAGCATTAGCTGGATTTTTTACATTAAGTGACGAAAAAATAAATTGGAATAGTACAAAATGGCTGGTTGCATATATTCAGAAATTCAATAAAACGGTAGTATCCCTTCCATATTTATTAGGAACAAGTAGTAAGTTAAAGAAAGAAGTATACTTTCAACAAGGTTGGATCAGGATGATTCAAGATCATACAGTCAATATTTGGGGATGGATTCAATACGAAAAAGTAAAATGGCTACAGAATAATAATCCGGAAGTGCCGGGATTAGTATATAAATTAACACCGATGGACGAAAAGACACGCAAGCTTAAAAATGTAAGAAATCTATGGCAGGGTATCATGGAAATTCAAGAGATCAGAGATGTTTTTACTGGACAACCTGTGAAGAAGAAAAAATATGATATTGATCATTTTATTCCATGGTCATTTGTTATGAATGATGAACTCTGGAATTTGATGCCAATGGATTCATCTTTAAATTCATCAAAGAGTAATCGTTTACCGAAATGGAATCCATTTTTTAAGAGTTTTGCAGGCAATCAATATTTGATGTATCGGATGATTTATGAAAATGCTGAAATTTATGATAGATTTAAACGTTGTTATAAAGATAATCTCCATTCTATTTGGGCTGGGCAGGAATTATATCGAAAGGGAAATTCGAAAGAAACTTTTTATAATATATTAGAGAAGAATATGATGCCTGTGTATGATTCTGCACGTCGGCAGGGGTATGAGATATGGATTAAATAAATAAAAAGACCCCGCGATTCAAGCAACTGCAGGCAGATACCATCACGGAGACTCTATACGACGGATACAGGCTAAGTAGCAACTGTAAACAGATACTAATATATAAGCACTATAAACCTGTATTTATTATAGTAGGAGAAATAATTTTGTCAATAGTATGCATATAAAAAGTAAAGAAGCAATATGTTCATTATGCAAAAAATTAGGACGTGAGAAATGTTAATACTTGAATTGTTAGAGATTACAGAAACAATGGTAAAATATAAATATTACTGCTATTTGAAAGAATAGGAGAAGTGTTGGTAACTTGCTTGTCATTGATATTCAGAGATTTTAACATTAATGAAATATCCGGCTGGACTATAATTCTTTTGATTGCATTTGTATTGATGGTTTTATATGAAATGTATTGGATCAGATATTTCAAAAGTGCTAAAACAATGAAGGATATGTACAGTAGCTTACTAGGAGTTCCAGTTGCAGGAGCAACATTACCAGTATGTGCATTTTGTTTGTTAAGTATATATGGCAGAAGTCCATTTTTATTTGTTGCAACGATTATATGGGAATGGAGGATTTTAAAAGTTGTTATATTTAACATATAATTAGACGAAAGATAATAAATCATGTATAATCATAAATATGCATCTATAGTTACAAAATATGAAATAAAATGTGAGAAAAATGGATATAATATCACAATTATGTGACTATAGGACACTTTTAATACAAAAATCTAGAGCAAAATAGTAAATGAGGTGACGAAAATGCCATTAACAAACATAGAGGCGGATAATTTTACAGCATTTGAAGATATAAAGATTCCATTTAATAAAGGATTAAATGTACTAGTAGGTGAGAATGGTATGGGAAAAACTCATATTATGAAATTAGCATACGCAGCATGTCAGGCTTCTAAACATGATGTATCATTTTCACAGAAAACGACTATGCTTTTTCGACCAGACCAGTCAAGTATTGGACGATTAGTAAATAGAAAGAAAAATGGAAAAAATACAGCAAAAGTATCCGTAGGATCAGACACAGCAAAGATTGGAATGACATTTTCAACGAAAACAAAAAAATGGGATGCGGAGATTACAACAGAGGAAAAATGGGAAAAGCAAATGTCTGATCTCACAAGTGTGTTTATTCCAGCAAAAGAGATTTTATCTAATGCATGGAATTTAGATGCAGCAGTGAAGATGGGAAATGTAGAATTTGATGATACCTATTTAGATATTATTGCAGCTGCCAAAATTGATATTTCCAGAGGTGTAGATTCAGCTGCAAGAAAGAAATATTTAAAGATTTTACAACAGATTAGCAGTGGAAAAGTTACGTTACATGAGGATCGTTTTTATTTAAAACCAGGTACACAAGCAAAATTGGAATTTAATTTAGTCGCAGAAGGTTTGCGTAAGATAGCTCTATTATGGCAGCTTATTAAAAACGGAACATTAGAGAAAGGCTCTGTGTTATTTTGGGATGAACCAGAGGCTAATATTAATCCGAAATATATTCCGGTGTTGGCAGAATTATTAATTATGTTGGAAAAAGAGGGTGTACAGATTTTTGTTTCAACGCATGATTATTTTTTATCTAAATACATTGAAATAAAACGGAAATCAGACAGTAATGTTCAGTATATTTCGTTGTATAAAGATGAAATGAATAAAGTGCAATGTGAGATTGCAAAAGAATTTGAATTACTGGAACATAATACGATTATGGATACCTTTCGTCAACTGTATAGAGAAGAAATTGGGGTGGTATTACAGTGAAAGTGATAACAGAATCGGAAATGAAATTTGGAGAATTTGATGAATCTAACTTGTTTCATATTGAAAATTCTAAAATTTACAGGGATCTTGGTGATGGAATTAAGACAGTAGAGTTTATTTTAAAATATAATGAGGACAGTATTATATTTTTGGAGGCAAAGAAAAGTTGTCCTAATGCGGAGAAACGGCATGAAACAGAGGAAAAAGAACGTAAGTTTGAAGTTTATTTTTCTTCACTTGTAGAAAAATTTATGGCATCTTTACATATTTATTTAGCTTCTATTTTAGGTAGATATCAGGATATTTCAGAGGTTGGAGATAGATTACAATCTGTGGATAGAATGAAAAATATAAAATTAAAGTTTATATTGGTAATTAAGGATGCGGAAGATGTTGCCTGGTTAGCAGGACCAGCGGCAGAATTAAAAGCCAGGTTATTACAGATTAGAAAAATTTGGAATGTTGAAGTGATGGTATTGAATGAAGAATTAGCAGAAAAACTTAGTTTAACATGTTAGTTAAAGGATACACTAATTAGAATTAACCGAAAATTATAAATAAAATATACATTTCAATTACCAGACTGTATACGACGAAAACAATTAAATAAATTTACAAAGGCCATTGCGATTTAGGATTCTATTGGAATGCAATAGTAACTGATCAGCTGTGGCTTTTTCATTGTTGTAATATTCGTAATGTGATAAAATATTAATATCGTAAATAGTATAATAATTGTGTTGAAAAGAGGACATTGGAGATACAAAAGGGAATGTTTAGGACACAAAAGTGGATATTCAGAATAAAAAAGTGGACATGGAAATGAACATTCTTATGCGGCAGAGCCGCCTGTCCAGTTTAGACTGAGCCATCTGTCCAGGCGGAGTGAGCCACTATAATATCTGCGAGTTTACTCGCGTAATGATTTATCTAATCCGTAAACTTCTCGCATAGAAATATCATGTTCAACATCAATACCTCTGATATTGATCCGATAACTGTCATATGCAATACGATCTAATATAGCATCTGCCAATGGACTGTCTGAACCTCCAAGTTGATCATACCATTCTTCAAATTCATACTGGGAACAAAAAATGGTAGATGATTTTTTACGTCTTCTGTGGAGAAGTTCGAAAATATCCCTTTGTTCTGATTCAGTTGGCTTTAACAAAAGCCATTCATCTAAAATAAGAAGAACCGGATTTGCGTATTTAGCCATGATCTTTTTGTAGTTACCATTGTCACGAGCCATTTCCAGATCGATCAGGAGATCAGGTAACCGAACATACTTAGTATTGAAATATTGTTTACATGCTTCCATACCAAAGGCACATGCCATGTATGTTTTTCCACAACCAGTTGCTCCTGTGATAAAGATATTTCTATGTTCAGATATATATTCACATGTAGCAAGCCGAGTGATCAATTCTTTGTTAAGTTTACGTCCAGATGTATAATCGACATCCATGATACTTGCATCTGGCTGATCAAAGTCCGCTTTTTTGATCAGTCTCTTTAATCGATTACTCTTTCGATTATTGTATTCGATATCTACGAGCATACCAAATCGGTCTTCAAAAGGGACTTCATTAAACTCAGGATCATTCAGCTGATTACGAAATGAATCAGCCATACAGCTAAGGCGCATTTCAATTAATTTATCAATCGTACTTTGATTTGTCATAGTTACTTACCTCCGATAATAATCAGCACCTCTTGTGATGCCATGTGCTTTATGTGTGGACTCTATACGATCAGTTTCTGATCTTAGTTTTTTGGAACTGGTCACAAGAATGTTTTTAATACTCTTATAACTCGGTGACGAAGTATAAGATAAAGCTTTTTTACAAGCAGCTTCTAATAAAGTGTCAGAGTACTTTTCAGCAAGCTTCAGTAATCCCATACAACTTCGGTATGTTTGCTGTTCCACACGTTTGGAGGTTAAGATTGCATTAACTGCATGATATGTATTTATTCCAATCTGTTCAGCCCATTTACGGAAACGATCACCATTCCATTCGAGATATTTTTGATGATCTTCTGGCATATGTGCTGTAACAGTACTGTATTGACCCGGACGTCCTTTTAATCGACGATGAGAAGCAATACGATTATGATTATAAAAGATTTCAATTGTGTTATCTGTTATTTTTACATCAACTTTCTTTTTGATGTATTCATAAGGAACTGAATATAGCATTTTATCTACAGATATGTGATAATTAAACTGAACTGTGGCGGTTTTCCAGTCACTTAGTTCAAAACAGGTAGCGGGCAATGGGGATAACAATGGTTTTTCATCTTCAAGAAACAGCTCCAACCGGCTACCTTCCTTTTTTTGAAAGAGTTTTTGATTAAAGATCAAGAGTTTTTTCTTGATAGCCCGATTTAATTCCGTAAGTGAAAAGAATTGTTCATTGCGAAGTGCTGCTGTGATCCATGTGGATATATTTCCAACAGTTCCTTCGGCATTCGGTTTATCTTTAGGACTTCTGACCCGTGCAGGAATGATTACTGTTTCATATCCAAAAAGGCTTCCACATAAGTATATTGACTGTATGTCATTACACCGACGAATATATATGCCTTGATGATTTCTCCTGTATCTGGATCGATGATCATTGCAGGATCACCAGCCCAGTCAACTTCAACCTGTTCTGCCGGCTTACGTTTGATATGCATGGTGGCACGATGTTTCTGTTCATCTTGTTGAATATGATAACAGAATTGAGAATACATCAGTGGTTCATCACCATTTGCATGGCAATCCTCAATGTATTCTGTCCAAAGAAGCTTTTTACTGACACCATTACGGAGCAGTTCTTTTCGGATGTAATCATAATCAGGCATCCGGCGGTTTGATTTGTTATGCAGTTTTGGATATAACATTTGCTCTAATACTGCATCCGTCTGATCATCTGATAACGGCCAGGAAAGCTCTAATTCCTTAGCACGTTTTAAAACTTTTGAAACAGTATTTCGAGAACAAGGAACACTTAATGCAATGTTCCGGTTACTAAATCCCAGACTGGAGAGTCTGAGAATCTCACGATATTTGGTCATCGCTAGGACCTCCTTCATAATAGATTTACACCTAATAAAAGTGTATAAAACTATTATAAAAGAACTGGCCCAGTGAATCCGGAATAGTGGCTCACTTTAAAACAGAATAGTGGCTCACCCATATCGGACAGGCGGCTCAATTGGACCAAGATTATTCAACGGAAAAGGAAAATACAAATTCAAGAAATTATAATACAAGTGCATATTACGAGCCATCCTATGTAATTGCCAGAGCATATCAAAATGGAGGATTTTAAGTCAAAATGAATATACAAATATTTGGAACAAAAAAGTGCAATGAAACAAAAAAAGCAGAACGCTTTTTCAAAGAACGAGGAATTAAATATCAGTTTGTTGATATGAAGAAAAAAGGTATGAGCAAAGGTGAATTCAATTCAGTAGCTCAGGCAAATGGCGGGTTAGAGAATATGATTAATTGGGAAGGTAAGGATCAGGATTTACTGGCACTGATCAAATATATTGCCAGTGAAGACAAACTTGAAAAAGTACTGGAAAATCCACAAGTGATCAAAACACCAGTCGTTAGAAATGGGAAACAATCTACGTTAGGATATCAGCCGGATATTTGGAAAAAATGGAAGTGATTATGAACAACACACAAGAAAACAAATGGGAGTAGCTCCAAATAAATAATTATTTATGCCCCAAACAACAAAAATTCTTGACTTAGAGTTAACTCCATAGCGTAGAATAAAACATACAAAAGCAAATGCTAGGAGGTACAAAAGGAATGAACAAACCATATATTATCTGTCACATGATGACATCCGTAGACAGCAGAATTGATTGTGCAATGACATCACAATTAAAAGGTGTGGAAGATTACTACACGACATTGGATGAACTAAATATTCCAACAACAGTCAGTGGAAGAGTGACAGCAGAATTAGAAATGGCAGAACCGGGAGTTTTTGAATCGAAAGATACAACTCCATATAGTCAGGAAGGGTTTTCGAAGAAAACAGAAGCAAAAGGTTATGAAGTAATTGTAGACACCAAAGGAAAACTTCTTTGGCCAGATGCAAAAGATATGGAGAAACCATATCTGATCATTACGAGTGAACAGGTAACAAAAGAATATCTGCAATATTTAGATCGTCAAAATATCTCATGGATTGCATGTGGAAAAGAAAAGATTGATTTAGTGCGTGTAGCAGAAATACTGAAAGTCGAGAAGAAATGCCATCGGTATTCGATGGAAGATCAATGAATCATGAGTTGACCCATCTTAAATTAATGGATGTAAAACGATTTGATAGTGATGCAATCTGGATTCGATATCGTTTATAAGTGCAACACAGACAAAATACAATAAAATATTAAGATAGATTTTTGTATAGAAATATATCAAAAAGCAGATAATACCATCATAAAAATTTCCAAAACAGAAAGGAAGTCATAACATGGTATTGAAAGAAACAGAAAGAACAGCAATTGAAAATCTAAGAACACAGGAAAAAAGTTGTGTAGAAAAGTACCAGAAATACGCACAGCAGGCGATTGATCCGGAACTTAAAAATCTTTTTGAAGAATTACACAAAAAAGAACAGACCCATTACGATTCTCTTACGCAGGTATTAGATGGAACGGTACCACAGAGTGATTGTAATGACAGTGATGGAAGAGACTATGAACCAAGAGCAATCTATACTGCAGCAAGTCAGTCTGAAGATAAGATGCACGATGCCTTCCTTGCAACGGATGCAATCGGAACAGAAAAATTAGTTTCAGGAGAGTATAATACGAATGTATTTATGTTCGGTGATAGTGATCTTAGAAAACTGATGGCGGATATTCAGGTAGAAGAGCAGAATCATGCAGAAATGCTGTATAAGTATAAGATGGCAAATGGAATGCAGTGACTAGTGTAATAAATAATAGTTAAGAAAGGCTCAGGGATCAAAGTTTACTGAGCCTTTTTGATTGTTGTGAATTTTGGAATGTGATAAAATATCATAAGTATAAAAAATAATTTTATAGAAACAAGGAATATATATTTATCCTCTTTCAGCAAGAAGACTCCGACCTCTAAGGTGGGAGATGAATTGCGTCTGTTACTTACTTGATATTGTATTTTAGCCATAGTATAATATATTTAGTCGAATAATGAGGAAAGGCTGAAATATAGTGAAATTAGACAATAATGCACATTCAGTATTTTCGCTTAACTATCATCTTGTGCTTGTAGTTAAGTACCGCAGGCAGATTTTCAATGATGATATTTCCGACAGGGCGAAAGAGATATTTGAGTATATTGCCCCAAACTACAATATCATTCTTGAAGAATGGAATCACGATAAGGATCATGTACAAATACTTTTCAGGGCACACCCCAATACAGAAATAAGTAAGTTCATAAATGCATATAAAAGTGCAAGCAGCAGACTTCTGAAGAAGGAATTTCCGCAGATAAGAAAAAAGCTGTGGAAAGAACATTTCTGGAGCCAGAGTTTTTGTCTGCTTGCCAAGACTTTCGGCTGTGTCAGAATGGTGTATAACCATTGGCTCGATCGAAAAATCAGGCAGTATGAGGAGAACAAGACCAATGTAACATACACTGCCTGTGCAAAAGAAATGGCGGAAATGAAGAAAACGGAAGAATACGCATTTTTGCGAGAAGTCGACAGCATATCCTTACAACAATCGCTTCGGCACCTTGATACAGCATTTCAGAACTTTTTCAAACAACCGAAAACAGGATTTCCAAGATTCAAATCAAAAAAACGGAATAAAAACAGCTATTCCACGGTGTGCATCAATAGTAACATAACGATATCCAATGGATATCTGAAGCTGCCGAAGATTGGACAGGTCCGATTAAAACAGCACAGAGATGTTCCAAAGGAATACCGACTGAGATCAGTGACCGTCAGTCAGACATCAAGTGGGAAATACTATGCAAGTATTCTGTTTGAGTATGAAGACCAGGTACAGGAAAAAGAGATAGAAACTTTTCTGGGGTTGGATTTTTCCATGCACGGATTATATCGTGACAGTAATGGCAACGAGCCTGCATATCCGAGGTATTACAGGAAAGCAGAGAAGAAATTAGCGAGAGAACAACGCAGACTTTCCAAAATGCAGAAAGGTTCGAACAATCGCAGGAAGCAAAGAATGAAGGTGGCAAAACTTCATGAAAAGGTTTGCAATCAGCGAAAAGACTTTCTGCATAAGCAGTCAAGGCAGATAGCCAATGCTTATGATTGTGTATGTGTGGAAGATCTGGATATGAAAGCGATGTCACAGTCACTGAAATTTGGAAAATCTGTTTCAGATAATGGATGGGGAATGTTTACAACCTTTTTGAAGTACAAACTTAAGGAACAGGGGAAAAAGCTTGTAAAAGTAGACAGATTTTTTGCGAGCAGCCAGATCTGTTCAGCTTGTGGTTACAAGAATATGAAAACGAAAGATCTTGCTCTCAGGCAGTGGGATTGTCCTCAGTGTGGAACCCATCATGACAGAGATATCAATGCAGCGATCAATATTAGAAACGAGGGAATGCGACTGGTAATGGCATAACTGTAATTCAACATAATCATATAACCGTGGGACACACGGGGTTAGCTCGCTGATGCTTAGCACACTGGTGCTATCGAACGAGAACCAAACCTGCCGAGGTTAGGGAAGCTCCCACCTCTATAGGTGGGAGAGGATGTCACTATCCATCCGATGAATATCTCACATATCTGATGACGGTAGATGAAATGATGTTTGCAGATGAAATTGATTGCTCGGACTTGTTTGGCGGGAATAGTGAAAGAGAACGAATCATAATTTTTGAGATTGGGTAGATACTATGAATCTAACAGGACAAACTGTGATTCATAAAAAATATGGAAATTCATTGATGTATGTGGAATGTATAAAAAGAAGAAGGAGTTAAAAATAAAATGATAAAAGACATAATGAAAGACCCACTATTTCTAGCACAGAAATCAACAGATGCAACAAAAGCTGACCAGCAGGTAGTAGTGGATCTGTTAGACACACTAAGAGCCAATTTGGATCATTGTGTAGGAATGGCAGCAAACATGATCGGTGTGAAAAAGAATATTATCGTAGTAGCAGTTGGACCATTTCAGTTTGCGATGATCAATCCGAAGATCACAAAGAAATCAGGAGTATTTGAGACAGAAGAAGGGTGCTTATCTTTGGATGGAGTGAGACCTTGTAAGAGATATAAGGAGATAGAAGTAGATTATCTGGATCAGGATTTTAAAGAACAACATGGAAAATATTCTGGATGGACGGCACAGATCATACAGCATGAAATCGATCATTGTAATGGAATTGTGATATAATTATTAATATCTTAAATAGTATAATAATTGCATTAGAAAGAAGAAATATTTATTATGGATTATATTGAAACTACTTCAAATGGAACAATAACACCAAAACAAGGAAAGAATACAAGGATTTCGTATGAACATCAAAAAGAGGCTATGAATGCGCTGACCAAATTAGATGAATCAAAAAAATCTTATAGTGGCCTGATTGTACTGCCAACAGGTGGTGGAAAGACATATACGGCTGCAACATGGTTGTTAAAACATGCACTTGATAATAAGGAAAAGATACTCTGGATAGCACATAGACAGTTTTTGCTGGATCAGGCAGCAGATGCATTTCAAACTTACGCATATGCAGAACAGATGCCACATATTTCATCTTTTACATATAGAATCATATCAGGGTCTCAAAGACATGATCGCACAGTAGATATCAAGGCAGAAGATAAAATTTTGATAGCAAGTAAAGATAGCATTGGACGTAATTTAGGTCGGTTAGATCAATGGTTAGACAATGAAGATCAGATATACTTAGTTATTGACGAGGCACATCATGCCACGGCAAAGAATTTGGAAAAAATATAGGGAAAAATGCATGGGAAAGCATTGTGCATATGGATACGATTCCAGAAGATGTAGCAAAAAAGATTTCAGAAGATAAAGAACGAAATCATTTGATTGTAGAAACATATAAGAAGAATCAAGAGAAATATGGACAAACCATCATATTTACAGTAAGTATTGCTCATGCTATTGCATTAGCTGCTCTATTTAAAAAAGAAAAAATAAAAGCAGATTACATTGTATCATCATTAAAAAGTCAGGGAACCAATGTTTCAATTAGTCAGAAAGAAAATGAGAAAAAAATAGAAGATTATCGTAGTGGTAAATTGCAGGTTCTTATAAATGTTGAAATCCTTACAGAAGGCGTGGACCTGCCTCAGACAAAAACTGTTTTTTTGGCACGTCCGACTGTATCAAAAACTTTATTAACACAAATGATCGGTCGTGCGTTGCGAGGTGTTAAAGCTGGTGGTACAGATATTGCATATGCAGTCAGTTTTATCGATAATTGGGATATTCCATTTGTTTACCCAGAAACATTATTAGCGGATGAAAATGCGGAATTTACGGAAAATGAAAGCAGCCGTGTAGAACGAGAGGTGCGATGGATATCTATTAGCAAGATTGAGGAGTTTGCAAAAATATTAGATGAAACAGTCGATACTACAGCATTAGAAGCACTTCCATTTGTTCAAAGAATACCAATTGGAATGTATTCGTTCACCTATTTAGATGAAGCTGGAATGGATATTTCATATCAGATTATGGTATATAATACAAATAAATCAGCTTATGAGAATTTATTAAATGATCTGCCACGACTATTTAAAGCTTGTGGAGACGATAATGAATATCTGCCATTAGAGACTTTATTAAAAATGGAAAAAGAATGTTACAATAACTTTTTTAGTGATATTGAATTTCCGGCATATGATGCACAGGATATAAAACATATATTACAATATTATGCATTGAAAGAAGCAATTCCAGTATTATATAGCTTTGAAGATATTGATCATAATAGATTGGATGTATCTAAGATTGCAAGAGAGGTCGTTGATAAAGATATGGGGCCTAGAAATCAGGCAAAATATTTAGATGATATTTGGGATAATAAAGATGATAATATTTTACGCCTGTTTTTTGGAAGAAAGTTATATTTCTTAAAACAAGTACAGTTAGAAGTACAAAAAATACTTTATCCAGAAGAATTTGCACGTGAAAATAATGTTGAGTATGGGGAAAAAGCAATGGAAGATCTTCCGTTAAACGAAATTGCTGAAATTAATTCACAATTAGCGAAAAAATTAAGAGATACAGCCTTTTTAAAAGCAAAAGATAAAAATGGTTTTTATAAATGTGCGATATGTGGTAAGGAAGGAAAAACTCGTAGAGGATTTCAAGTGGATCATATAATTCCGATGAATCAAGGAGGAAAATCAGTTAGTGACAATCTTCAAATTCTTTGTAGTAAATGCAATGGAAAAAAGGGAGATAATTAGATGAAGATATCTAACAGTATTGATTATAATGAAGCTCCATTAGAAATAACAGCCCAGGATTTAGCAATTATTTTTGATGAGTTAGATTTTGGAGTTAAAACGCAGATGAAAATAGCGAATGATATATGGGAATATGATCGATGGATCTTGCAAGAGCAGTATAAGGGAGATGGGAAAAAGAAATCTTTTATACAAGCTGTATTGTATCAAGTAAATTACTTATATCATAAAGAGGAAATAGATGATTCATTGTGGACCATTTCAGATAATGCAAAAGAATTAGGATATGAAGTAGATATTTTTGCGTTGACAGAGGATTTTTATGGCATTTCAAAATATTTCAAAAGAATTTGGATTCAATTGAAATTTGTAAATAAATATGGCTATACAAGAACCAAAATAAGAACTATCCTAAAACAGTACAATTACAAAAGAAGGACTGAAAAATTTTGTGATCATGTGATTCAATGCATGAAATTTTATGGGATACAAGCATATGAAAAAGGATTATTTTGTGATATACGAAAAGCCTCATTAGATATAATGATTACATTAAAATTGATAAAGTAACATTAGTATTTCATAAGATTGGAGATTATAAATAAAATATACATTTAATTTACCAATCTGTATAAGAAAAAATAATATGCTCTTAGATTATGGCAGTGGCAAAGGAAGGATAGACTTTTAATTGTGATATAATTTCTAGAAACAAAACATTAGCGCCAAGCTTTCTTATGGATTTAGTCAGAGAAACATTTTCTAGATTTGTACCATAAAAAGCACGTGTATCAATTTGTTTTAAAGAATCAGGAAACTTTATAGAAGACAGAGAAATACAATCTTCAAAGACAGAGTCTTCATATAGATATATTGCTTAATGCAGCATAAATAAATGCACATTCTCCAATTGTTATCACAGAATTAGGAATTGTATATTTGTCAGATTGCTACAATCTGCAAAACATCCCGTATCCAATGTCGTGATGGAATCAGGAAGAGATACTGATTCTAAAGAAGAACATCCAAAAAAGGCGGAATTACAGAGTGATGGTACAATGCAGCTTCCAGATGTGCATGGTCTGTAGATTTAAATAATACAAAAGTAACAGTATCAGATGCATCAAAGATAGAAGTAACGGTTACAAATTTATCAACAGGAGAAAGTTATAAATGCTCCGAAGCAGAAGCCAGTGCAGCGAGTACATATAGTGCATCAGATATTTATAATTTCGGCCTATTAAAAATAAGTGACAGTGGAGACTATTTATCCATTTATTATTCCGATGGTGATTATGGTAAGAACGCATACTTATCAACATCAGTTAAGTCATTAAATATCAATCATAATTACGAGACAACGGTTGTGAAGCCAACATACACAACAGATGGTTACACTTTACATAGATGCAGTAATTCTTAAAAAAGGAAAAACGATTAAGAAATTAACACTTGCCAAACCAACGATTAAAGGAACAGCAGGGAAAAAACAGATCAAGGTAACACTGAAAAAAGTATCAGGAGCTTCAAAATATGAGATAAAAGCAAAATAAATTCAAACAAAAAGAAGAGAGTCGGCAAAGCTGACTCTCTTCTTTGACTTCTTAATTTAAAAATCTACATACTCTCATGGAATGTACGTCGAATCACTTCTTCCTGTTGCTCACGGGATAATCGGTTAAAGTTTACAGCATATCCAGAAACACGGATCGTAAGTGTTGGATATTTCTCAGGATGTTCCATAGCATCGATCAAGGTTTCCCGATGCATAACATTTACATTCAGATGGTGAGCACCTTGAACAAAGTATCCGTCTAAGATTGTTGTAAGGTTTCGAATCCTCTGTTCCTGATCTTTTCCGAGAGCATCTGGTACAATGGAAAAGGTATTGGATACACCATCCTGACATACGTCTCGATAAGGAATTTTGGCGACAGAGTTTAAGGATGCAAGAGCACCATTTTCGTCACGTCCATGCATTGGATTTGCACCAGGAGCTAAAGGTTCTCCAAGTTTTCTTCCATCAGGTGTAGATCCGGTTTTCTTGCCATACATAACGTTGGATGTGATCGTCAAAGCAGATAATGTATGGGTTGCATTCCTGTAGATCGGATGTTTCTTTAGTTCCTCAGAGAAGAATGTTACAGTGTTAACAGCAAGATCATCCACGCGGTCATCATCGTTTCCATACTTAGGAAAATCACCGATGGTCTCAAAATCAATTGCGACACCATTTTCATTTCGGATTGGTTTTACGGTTGCATATTTGATTGCTGATAAAGAGTCAGCAGCAATAGAAAGACCAGCGATTCCATAAGCTGCGATTCGTTCTAAGTTTGTATCATGAAGTGCAAACTGGCTGGCTTCGTAAGCGTATTTATCATGCATAAAATGAATGATATTTACCGTATCAACATACAATTCAGCCACATAAGTCATAACCTTCTTATAATTTGCCCATACCTTGTCAAAATCAAGAACTTCATCTGTGATCGGTTCGATTCCAGGAACAACTTTGATTCCTTTTTTCTCGTCAATTCCTCCATTGATCGCATAAAGCAGTGATTTTGCAAGATTGCAGCGGGCACCGAATAACTGTGTCTGTTTTCCGACTTTCATTGCAGATACGCAGCAGGCGATCGCATAATCATCACCATAGACTGGACGCATCACGTCATCATTTTCGTATTGGATGGAGTCTGTATCGATGGAAACTTTGGAACAAAAACGTTTAAAGTTATCCGGCAGTTTTTCTGACCACAAAACAGTCAGGTTCGGCTCTGGTGCGGTTCCGATGTTATATAAGGTATGAAGATAGCGGAAAGAGTTTTTTGTAACCAGAGGTTTTCCATTAACGCCGATTCCACTGATAGACTCCGTGATCCATGTAGGATCTCCACCAAATAATTCGTCATACTCAGGAGTTCTTAAATGTCTGGTCAGACGAAGTTTGATGATAAATTGATCGATCAGTTCCTGAGCTTCCGTTTCAGTGATCACGCCATTTTTAAGGTCACGTTCAATATAAATGTCAAGGAACGTAGAAGTACGTCCAAGAGAAGTAGCAGCTCCATTGTTTTCTTTTGTTCCGGCAAGATAACCCATGTAGACTGCCTGCACAGCTTCTTTTGCATTTTTGGCAGGTTTAGAGATGTCAACACCGTAAGAAGCAGCCATTTCTTTAATCTCAGAAAGAGCGCGGATCTGCTCAGAAATTTCTTCACGCAGACGGATGCGTTCTTCTGTCATAGGTCCATCTGCAAGGTCTAAATCTTTTTGTTTTTCTTCTATTAAATAGTCGATTCCATAAAGGGCGACACGACGGTAGTCTCCAATGATACGTCCACGTCCATAAGCATCAGGAAGTCCAGTTAGAAGTCCTGCAGTTCTCGCAAGACGGGTACGTTTTGGATAAGCATCAAAAACTCCTTCGTTGTGTGTCTTTCGATATTCATTAAAATGACGATCAATCTCTTCATTTAGTTGATAACCATACTGTTCCAGAGACTGGTGAGCCATACGTTTGCCGCCATATAGGTTAACAATACGTTTTAGCGGAGCATCTGTCTGAAGACCAACAATCACTTCATTTTCTTTATCAATATATCCAGGTGCGAAGTTTGTGATGCCAGAAATGATGTTCGTCTCAACATCCAAAACACCGCCTTTTTTCAATTCCTCAGAAAGCAGTTCTTCACATTTTTCCCAGACTTTTTTTGTTTTCTCAGATACGCCGGCTAAGAAAGAGTCATCCCCTTCATAGAGCGTGTAGTTTTTCTGTATAAAATTTCTTACATTAATTTCTTTTGTCCAGATGCCGTCGTGAAATCCATTCCATTCGTTTAACATGACTCTTCCTCCATAAAATAAACATGATCAAAATAGGTTTGTTGTAACATCTCTGTTTTCTTTTTATCCATGGCAGGTACGCCTTCTAAGGAATAAGGAATATTCATAACCTTATATTTGTTGGTGCCGAGTAAATGATAGGGAAGCAGTTCGACTTTCTCTACATTCGGGATTTTCTGAATGTAAGCTTTTAACTGAGCCATATGTTCTTCGCTGTCCGTAATTCCAGGAACAACGACATGACGAATCCATATTTTAGTATTATGCTGTTTCAAAGCCTTCAAAAATTCCTTAAAGCGGTCCATAGATTTTCCAGTCATCTTTTTATAATCAGCTTTGTGGATGTGTTTCAGGTCAAGAAGGACAAGATCGGTATCGTTTAAAATCTCATCGTAATCAGAAAGTCCGTAACCTGCGGTGTCAATGCAAGTGTGAATGCCTTCTTCTTTACAGAGTTTTAATGTCTCTTTTAAGAAATCAGGCTGTAATAAAGGCTCCCCGCCAGAAAAGGTTACGCCCCCATCTTCTTTAAAATAAGGCTTAAATCGCCGAATCTTTGCCACAAGTTCTTCTGGTGTATATTTGGTTCCGCCAGATAATTCCAAAGTATCAGGATTATGGCAGAAACGACACCTTAGAGCACATCCTTGTAAAAAGATAACGGTTCGTATCCCTGGTCCATCAACCAGGCCCATCGATTCGATGGAATGGATATGACCAACTGTCATAGATATTCCTCCTTATGGATGATGTGTACTTATGCCAAGTACAAAAAAAGTTAACAGGATAAATATCTGAACGGTAGAGCGTGTAAGAAATAAAAAAACGCCGCACGTCCAGACAGATTGCCCAGACGGTCGGCGTTAAATGATCATACTTCCATGTGGTTGATTCCACGTGCTCCGTCAGTTATATGACCTTATGGCTATAAGATACTATAGGACATGAGATTCGTCAAGCTTAAATTTTCAGAAAATAAATTAAAATAGATGAAAAATAACAAATCATGTATAATCATAAAAAGAATAAATGAAATAATTAGATAAAGCAAAAAGGAGAAAACAAAAAATGTACTATGTACCAGATGGAACAAAAAAATGTGGCTATTATGAATGCAAAAAATGCGGAAACAGATTCTTATCATTACAGACAATGGAGAGAATTCCATGTCCAGACTGTGAAGCAGAAATCGATTATGAGATCGGACCAGATGAAAGTATGGAAGATATTTTAGATACAGCACAGTTGCTTCAAAAAATCGAAGGCGAAGAAGAAGTTGAGAAAATGGATGCGTTATTAAGTCTTGCAATCACTGGTGGAGATTGTAACTGGATTTAAAAGAAACATGGAGAATGAAAACAAATGGCAAAGGATAAAAAGCAAATATTAGGACATGTTCTTGCTTGCGGAACACAGATCATGTGGGGAGCAACTTTTGTTTCGACGAAAGTATTATTAAAGCATTTTTTACCGGCAGAGGTTTTATTTACAAGAGCAGTCTTGGCATTTATTGTGTTACTTATATTTTATCCGCATCATCTGAAACTGAAAGAACATTGGCATGAAATCTTGTTTGTAGGAGCAGGGCTTTTTGGAATTGTATTATATTTCATGTTGGAAAATACAGCACTGACCATGACGTATGCATCGAATGTCGGGATTATTGTGGCATGTGCACCTTTTTTCGTAGCTGTTGTTGTAGGTTTTTTCTTCAAAAGTGAACAGACGGGATGGAAGTTTTACATAGGATTTCTTGTTGCGATCGCAGGGGTAATTGCAATCAGCCTAAATGGTCAAAAGAATTTTGCATTAAATCCTTTAGGAGACGGACTAGCTTTTCTGGCAATGGTTTCCTGGGGATTTTACTCTGCCTTGATACGAAAAATAGGAGAATTAGAGTATCCGACGATCGCAGTAACAAGAAGAATTTATTTTTATGGAATTTTATTTTTGATTCCAGTTTTGATAGAGCAGAAAGCATCCTTTAAACCAGAGATTTTATTACGGCCAGAGATTTTTCTAAATTTCTTGTTCTTAGGATTATGTGCAAGTGCAATGGGATTTCTGCTGTGGAATCTGGCAACGAAATGGATTGGTGCAATTAAGACAAGTATATATATTTATGTATCCCCAGTTATTACAGTGATACTTTCTGTATTGATCTTACATGAAAAAGTAACGATTGTTTCTGTAATCGGTGCGGTATTAATCTTTATTGGACTTGTAATTTCACAGAGAAGTTAGTTTCAGGAAAGTAATAAGAAAGAATCAATAAAGGACTGTCCATTCTAAACAGAATGGAAGCCCTTTCCGATAATCTCGCTCGTATTTGAAATTAAAAGAAATGCTTTTGGATCATGTTCTTTGATAAAGTTTCGAAGTTTTACCGCCTGTGAAGGGCTAAGAACTGTGAGGATAATATATTTATCATCCCCGGTAAAAGCTCCAGTTGCATTTACAATGGTTGCTCCGCGGCCCAAGTCATTTTGGATAAAATCACAGATGCATGTTGCATTGGAAGTGACAACATGAAAATATTTGGAACGGTTAAAACTTTCAATAAAATTATCGATCAAAGCAGAACGCATGATCAGTCCAAGCAGGGAATAAAGTCCTGTTTTAACATTAAATACAAGGAATCCTGCAAGGGTGAAGATAAGATCGGACACCATCAACCCTTTTCCGATATCAACACTTGTATATTTTTTTAGGATCATGGCAATCACATCTGTACCACCGCTGGAAGCTCCAATGTTAAATAAGATCGCAGAACCAAGAGCCGGCAATAAGATCGCAAAGATCAACTCTAACAAAGGCTCATTGGTAAGCGGGTGACTCATTGGATACACTCTTTCTAAAAATGACAAACTCACAGATAAAAGAATCGTGCTGTAAGCAGTTTTAGCAGCAAAGCTTTTTCCTAAAATGATCCATCCAATTACCAGTAACAAAATATTTGCAACAAAAGAAAAATCACTGGCAGAAAGAGGAAGAAATTTTGCAACTAAAACAGCAATACCGGTAATACCACCAAATGTAAAATTGTTTGCGAATTTAAAAAAGTAAATTCCAACCGCCATGATCAATGTACTGATCGTAAGTAAAGAAAAATTTTTAAGTTTTGATTTCATAATGCTACCCTCTTTGATATCATTTGTTTTATAATGGTTTCTTAATCCAACCATTTATTGTAGCATGCTTTTTTTATTTTTCAAGATGTTATAGCTATTATTCCATTTTGTTATCAAAACAAAAATATAAACGAGATAAGAAAGAGAGTAGACACCATGAATCTAACAGGACAAACGGTGATTCATAAAAAATATGGAATCGGACAGATCACAAAGATCATAGATAATCACATATATATAAAGTTTCAAGATCATAATGAATTAAAAACATTCATATATCCATCCTGCTTTGAAAATGGATTCTTAAAATTAAAAAATGAAAATATTGTCGTAAAACAACAGCCAAAAAGGATAAAAACAAAAAGAAATCAAACTTCCAAAAGTGTAGATCTCTTCTATGAAAAATACAAAAAAGCATTACAAGAAGAGATTTCTTATCTGCGTAAAAACGGTGGCAAGAAGCAAAAACTTTCGGAAGGAAAATTAATTGAATTCAAAAAGGGAAAATATATCTATTCTTTTGAATCTGACATTGAATTATCGTATCCAGAAGGTACACCCATCATCATTTGGCATCGGCAGGTAACTTCCCAAGGAACGATTGCAGCGTGTGAAGATTACACGGTCATTATTGAAACAGAAGCAAAGCTTGGAAGAGACATCCCAACCATTGATATTTCTCCAGAACCATGGAGATTGTTAAATGCTTTGATAGAACGAATGGAAAATATAAATGATCATCCATCAGACATTGTAAAAAGTCTGGTATGTGATGGAAAAAATGCAATTGATAATTCAGATTCGGAAATCAAAAAAGGACAGAAAACAGCACTTAAGATGTCATTTAACCAGCCAATCACATTGATATGGGGCCCGCCGGGAACGGGAAAGACGCAGACATTAGCAAACATTGCATTAAAGCATATGGAAAAAGGCGAACGTGTTTTAATGTTATCTTACAGCAATGTTTCAGTTGATGGTGCGCTTCTTAGGACTGCAAGGATGGCAAAAGATAAGATGAAACCAGGAATATTTGTACGATATGGATATCCAAAAGAGAAAGCTTTGTTAGAACATGAATATCTGACATCGTATAATCTGGCAATTCATAAACATCAAGATCTTCTTTACAAGCGAGAGCAATTATTGGAGAGAAGAAAATATATTACAAGAACATCTCCAGAATATGTACGAATTGAAGAAGATCTTAAGAATATCAGATTTCGATTAATGGCAGAAGAAAAAGACTGTGTAAAACATGCCAGATTTGTTGCGACGACGGTATCAAAAGCAGTCGTTGATCCAACGATTTATGAATCTAATTTTGACATTGTTATTTTTGATGAAGCAAGTATGGCATATGTTCCACAGATTGTATTTTCTGCAAGTCTTGCAGCAAAACATTTTGTATGTATGGGTGACTTCAGGCAATTACCTCCAATTGTTCAAAGCAGTACAAAGTCTGCATTGAACATCGATATTTTTGAGTATTGCAACATTGTGAAAGCAGTAGAGCATCATAGGAAACATCAATGGTTATGTATGTTAGATGTACAATATCGTATGCATCCTAAGATTGCAGATTTTGTCAGTAAAACGATGTATCATGACTTGTTAAAAACGTCCTCAAAAATAAGAGAGAATGAATTTAACATGGAAGTTACAAAACAAAAGCCATTAATAAATCAGCCAATTGTTCTGGCTGATCTTTCAAGAATGTCAGATGCCTGCATGAAAACAAGTGATAATTCAAGAATTAATATTCAGAGTGCATTTTTAGCATTTTATATGGCATTACAGATCAATAAAAAATATAAGGTCGGGATCATCACACCATATCATGCACAGTCTCGTTTATTAAATGCAATGATCAAAGACATCATGGGCGTACACCCAGAAATAAATAACATATCATCCGCTACAGTTCATCAGTTTCAGGGATCCGAAAAAGACGTGATCCTATATGATGCAGTGGATAGTGAGCCGATGAAAGCACCGGGAATGCTTCTGACTTCAACACAAAATGATTACGCAAACAGGTTGTTTAATGTAGCATTGACAAGAGCCAGAGGGAAGTTTATCTGTTTGGCAAATGTTGATTATATGAATTATAAGAATTTATCCAAAGACCTTCTGTTTATGAAAATGATAAATGAACAAAAATGTAATTCTTATAAAATTAAAAATAAGAATTTTGGGAATACGGACAAAGAACAGCTTGAAAGTATAAGAAAATTTTACAAAGAAAAAGGTATTTCATTTGAAGGTTCAAATACAGCCTCTGCAATTTATGGATTTATGGAAGAAGATCAGACAATTGGTGAAAATGAATCAAAAGATGATACATTTGCTGTATATGTAAGATCACATAAAAAATGCCCAGATTGCGGAAAGCCGATGCGTTTAGCAAAAAGTAAAAAAGGAAATTTCTTTTTATCTTGTACGGCATACCCAAAATGTAAAACAACAGAATTTGTAGATGTCTGGTTTGTGGAAGAATATTTGAACCGAAATGGTGGAACAGGACAAAAGTGTACAAAGTGTAAGTATTCGCTGATGGCAGAGAGAGGAAGATATGGAGGAGTAGAGGTCCATTGTTGTGGGTATCCGCAGCATGAATATGAGCTGGATGAGATATAAGGAATATGATAAAATTAGTATAACTTAGAAAAACTAATAATGATAAGAGAGGACTAATGAGAAGACAATGAAGACAGAACATCATACATTAACAAAGACGTGGGTTGTGGCAGCATTAGCAAGTTTATGCTGCATTCTATGGGGAAGTGCAATTCCGATGATTAAAACAGGATATCGACTGTTACAAGTAGATGCTGCAGACACCGCAAGTCAGATCGTATTCGCCGGAACAAGATTTGCAATGGCAGGACTTTTGGTTTTAATTTTTGCTTCCATAAGAGAGAAGAAGATTATGATGCCAGATGGGAAGATTCTAAAATATGCCGTACCTGTTTGTCTGGCACAGACTGTAGGACAATATTTTTTCTTCTATATTGGCGTGGCACATACATCTGGGGTTAAGGGTGGCATTATTACAGGATTAGGAAACTTTATTGCAATCTTAATGTCATGTCTGATCGTGAGAAATGAAAAATTGACTGGAAGGAAATTAACAGGTTGTATTTTAGGATTTGCGGGAGTTGTCGTGATCAATCTTCTTGGGAATTCCCTGGATTTAGGATTTACATTGATGGGAGAAGGATTCGTTTTAATCTCCCAGCTGGCTTATGCGACATCAACAATATTGATCAATCATTATTCTAAAAAAGTATCTCCGGTAATATTAAGTGGAACTCAGTTTTTCATTGGTGGAATTGTATTATTTCTAATTGGAAAAGCAATGGGAGGACATTTAAATCATATAACAGGAGCTGGAATTACTGTTGTATTATATCTGGCATTTGTATCAGCGGTTGCATATACACTTTGGTCTGTCCTGCTTGCGTATAATGATGTATCAAAGGTAGCGATCTTTGGTTTTGTGAATCCGTTATGCAGCGTGATCTTATCAGCATTAGTGTTGGGTGAAGTCAGGCAGGCATTTAATATCGGAAGTTTAATTGCATTAGCACTTGTATGTGTTGGAATTTATATTGTAAATATGAAAAAAGAATCATAAGAT
>ERZ836829.613-NODE-613-length-38154-cov-3.511037_pt1 | contig 38154 bp, 36 predicted proteins | sample MGYA00519574_ERZ836829 | MGnify/ENA primary metagenome ERZ836829 (study PRJEB31850, sample SAMEA3708808) | human gut metagenome | biome: human gut; feature: human-associated habitat; material: faeces | place: China | collected 2014 ...
GCAGTGAACGAAGTACAAAATTCCACTTAGTGCCGCGTTTCTTGTATGGTGTGCCCGGAACTTCGGACTTTACGGATGATGATTTAAATTGCGATTTTAAATTTCCTTCCCCAGGAACATCGTAAAGTTTCCCGTTACCAGCAGTTCTTCTTCCTCCCCGGTGATATCCACCCGGCATACGGCGGTGTGCCTTCCTTTATAAACGATATTGGATTCCACATAGATCGTTCCGCTGTTTATGCCGCGCACGAAGTTAATTCCGGCGCACTGGGTGACGTTGGTGACTTCGCAGGCGTAGGTGGACATACCTGCGGCAATATCGCACAGAGAGAAGAGAAAACCTCCGTGAGCGTTGCCGTATAGATTCAATGCCTCCTTCGGCACTTCGATTGAAAGGCGGGCATGTCCCGGCTCTATCTCTAAAATCTTTAAATTCTCCTGACCGCCGATATGCTGAATGTGACGGCGGATTCCTTCCATTATCTCAGGTCTGTTAATCATGTTAAGCCTCCGTTTGTCGAAAATATATCATTATAATGAAGAATACGCGTGCGCGAAAAAAGAAAAAATACCGGTTTTTACGCCAGATTATACCTTCACACGCTAGACTATATCACTGGAAAAATCCTTTTACAAGAGTAAAAGGAATTGATAGGTTTTTCCGATGAATCTGTTTCGCTTGTCCGGTCACAGCCGATTGGATATTTCTGGAAGGGCACGTTATAATAACATTATCAAGATTGTTAAAGAAATGGCAACATTCAACGAAGAAAAAACAATCAAAATAAACCACTCATATAAGGAGGATATCACATGAGCAAGTTAACAAAGGAAGAGTTCCAGGCTTACTTAAAACAGATCCGCGAGCTGGCAGAGGGACCGCTGGAGGAGATCCAGAAAGAGGTTGAGGTAACCAACAAGTTCCCGCAGGAGTTCTACGATCTGGCAATCGAGAACAACTTATACCGTTGTTCCTTACCGGAAGAGTACGGCGGATGGGGCTTAAACGAGCTTGAGATTTTACAGGTCCAGGAAGAGTTCTCCAGAGGCCCGGGCGGAATGAGAATGCATCTGCACTACGCAATGGACTTAAACTGGAGAATCCTCGATGATTACGGCAGCCCGGAGCTGAAAGCAGAGTACATGTCCAAGTTCCAGAATAAGGAAGTGTTCACCTGCTTCGCCCTGACTGAGGCAACCGGTGGTACCGGCGCTGACCTGCATACCCTGGCAGTAAAAGATGGCGACAGCTACGTATTAAACGGCGAGAAGACTCTGATCTCCCACACCGACTGCTGCGAATTTGCTTATGTCATTGCAGTGACCAACCCGGATTCCGACAAAGACGACAGACTTTCCGCATTCTTCGTACCGATGGATGCACCGGGATTTGAAGTCATCAACATGCCGCACATGATGGGCTGCCGCGGCGCAGGACATGGCGATCTGAAATTCACCAACTGCCGCATCGACAAGAAATATCTGTTAGGCCGTGAGGGACAGGGACTTGAGATTGCAATGCACTCCTTATCCGTATCCCGCGCTCATATTGCAGCAAGTAACCTGGGTATGGCACAGAGAATGTTAGAGCTGTCCTTAGCATACGCTCATGACCGTGTAACCTTCGGTAAGCCGATCGGAACCCGTCAGGCGATCCGCGTAAAGATCGCAGATATGTCCATGATGGTACATGCGCTGCGCTGCATGGTTTACGACTTCGCAAAGGCTTACATGGAGAACCCGACTGGCGAGTACATCGAGGAGAAGGCTGCAATGTGCAAGCTGTTCAGTATCGACACCACCAGAAAAGTCAGTGATGAGATGCTGGAGATCTTCGGCGGCGTAGGCTACTTTGAGGATTGCAAGTACGGCCCGGTTGAGAGACTCTACCGCGACTGCCGCGCAATGTGGCTGGAAGAGGGCGCTCCGACCGTTCAGAGAATCACCATCTCCAGAAATACCATCAAACACGGTGCTCACATGGAGTACGTGCTGTAATTACAGGAAACAAAGCATTACCATAATCGCGTAAAAATGCGAAACGACTCATACGATAACCAGAAAGAATATAGAAATGCCTAAAACAGGGTCATCAGGTTCTTACTTGGACCTGGGGCCCTGTTTCCCTTTATACCGGTCCGGGAGAGAACGTGACCGGACCGAAACGGAGGATATAATATGAAACCTTTGGAAGGAATTAAAGTTGTTGACCTGACAACGTATCTGGCCGCGCCGACTACGGTGCGCGTACTGGGCGAGTGGGGAGCTGACTGCGTAAAGATCGAATCTGCAAAAGGTGATCCGGCGAGAACCCAGGGGGCTGTATTCAATATGCCCTATAGCGATGAAGAAAATCTGGCTTTTGATGTAGCTAATTTAAATAAAAAATTTATTACTTTGAATTTAAAGGATCCAAAAGGTCTTGAAATCGCATATAAACTTCTGGCAGAGGCCGATGTGTTTGTGACGAATACCAGAACTAAGTCCCTGGTGAAGCTGGGACTCGATTACGATACTCTGAAGGAAAAGTTCCCACGGCTGGTCTTTGCACAGGTATTGGGGTACGGTGAAAACGGTCCTGAGAAGGATACGGCTGGATTTGACGTAACCTGCTATATGGCAAGAGGCGGTGTATTCGGAACCACGGTAAACCGCGGTGACGCGCCGATGATCCCGACCAACGGCTTCGGTGATTTCCAGGTTTCCCTGGCCCTGGCTTCCGGCATCTGCGCCGCTTTATTTGGAAGGCAGAGATCTGGCAAGGGCGACAAAGTAACCGTCAGCCTGCATCACGCAGCTGTTTACGCCCTCAGCACCGGTCTCATTTCTGCCCAGTACGGCAACCAGTATCCGAAGAACCGTACCGAGGTGGTAAACCCGTTCAATGATGTGTTCCGCACCAGCGATGGCAAATGGGTGTGCATCTGCTGTCCGGAATATGACCGAGATTATGAAAAGATGTTTACCGTTCTGGAGGCTCCGGAGATGCTGACGGAGGAGGCGAAAGAGAAGTACCGTCGCTGCGAGAGCATCAACGCCAACGGCCTGAACCAGGAAGTGGTGGCTGCGTTAGACCGGGCCATTGCGAAGTTCACCAGAGATGAACTGATGGAGCGGCTGAAAGCCAACGACATGCCGTGTGAGGCATGCATGGAGCCGGAGGATATTTACAAAGATGAGCAGGCGGCAGCCAACCACATCCTGGCGAAGATCCCGTATCCGTCCGGAGAACGCTTTATGCCGACCAACCCGATTCGTTTTGGCAGCATGGGCGAGCCGGAATATGTGATCGGCGGTTCCCAGGGCGCCCAGACCGTAGAGCTGATGAAGCATCTGGGCTACAGTGACGCGGAAATTGAGGAGGCTATTGCTTCTGGTGCCGCAACCGGGGAGACAAAGCTGAAAAAGCTTTAATAGAGCAGAAGGATGCGGCAGGGCGGCAGCGAAAAGCGGACCGACGGACCGGAACAATATGGAAGGACAAAGCAGAAAAAGAAAGGGGAAGGTGACACAGATATGAGCTTAATGTACACCGAGGAACAGAAAGCGCTGATTGCTCTTGTAAAAGAGATGGCGGAGAATGAGATCAAGCCTTATGTGAAAGATGCGGATGAAAAAGGCGAGTGTCCGAAGGAGCTTTATAAATGGGGATTTGATATGGGACTTCATATGCTGGAGGTTCCGGCAGAGTACGGCGGAGCCGGCTTAAGCTATGAGACCACAGCTATGATCTTTGAGGAACTGGCCAAGGTCGATGCCGGTTATGCCATTACATTTGTAACTTCCTTCGTAGCATTAAGAAACGTGATCCTGGCAGGCACCAGGGAGCAGGGGCAGTATTTTGCCGATAAGGTAGCACCGGGCGCATTTGCCGGTTTCGCGTTAACCGAGCCGAATGCCGGTTCTGATCCGGCTGCCATGCGCGCGACTGCAGTGAAGGACGGAGATGAGTACATCTTAAACGGAACCAAGACCTTCATCACCAACGGCGCGGTGGCAAGCGTGTTCGTGGGCTTTTTCAAGACCAATCCGGCAGCAGGCCACAAGGGAATTTCTGCTTTTATCATCGACGCGGACGCGCCGGGCGTGACCGTAGGTGCCCATGAGAACAAGATGGGCCTGCGCCTGTCCAATACCACCGACCTGATCTTTGAGAATGTCCGCGTGAAGGCATCTGCCATGGTCGGACCGGAAGGCAGCGGTTTTAAGCTAGCTATGAACGCTTTAAACTTATCCCGCGCATTCGTGGCAACTCTGGCGGTCGGCATCATGCAGCGCGCGTTAGATGAGTCTGTAAAGTACGCAAAAGAGAGAAAACAGTTCAACACCCCAATCATCAAATTCCAGATGGTACAGCAGATGTTAGCCGATATGGCCATCAAGATCGAGGCATCCAGATGTCTGGTCAATAACACTATGAAGATGATGGATGCGGGCATCATGGTTCAGAAAGAGGGCTCCATCTGCAAGACCTTTGTTTCCGACTGTGCCCAGGAGGTGACCTCCAACGCAGTTCAGATCTTCGGCGGATACGGCTACAGCAAGGAGTACCCGGTTGAGAAGCTGATGCGTGATGTCAAGGTATTCCAGATCTTTGAGGGCGCAAACCAGGTACAGAGACTGACCATCGCCAACGTATTAAATAAAGAATACAAATAGGAGGAATGAAGATGAATATCGTTGTTTGTATCAAACAGGTTCCGGATACCACAGAGATCAAGATCGATCCGGTGAAAAATACACTGATTCGTACCGGCGTGCCGAGCATCATGAATCCGTTCGACAAGAACGCGCTGGAGACCGGACTTTCTTTAAAAGACCAGTACGGCGGCAAGGTGACCGTCATTTCCATGGGACCGCCTCAGGCAAAGGCAGTGTTAAGAGAGGCACTGGCCATGGGAGCGGATGAGGCTTATCTGGTAACAGACCGCGCGTTTGGCGGTTCCGATACCTACGCAACCAGCTACATCTTATCTCAGGCCATCAAGAAACTGGGTGCTTACGATGTGATCCTGGGCGGAAAGCAGGCCATCGATGGAGATACCGGCCAGACCGCGCCGAGTATCGCGGAGCATCTGGGGGCCACCCGCTTAACCTATGTTTTGAGCTTAAAGGTTGAGGGTGGCAAGGTGATCGCAGAGCGTCAGGTAGAAGAGGGCGTGGAGGTCATCGAGACCAAATTCCCGGTTCTGTGTACCGCAACCAAGGAGAGTAACAAGCCGCGTTACGCAACGGTAAAGGGCGTGATGAGATCCTTTAACACTGAGATCGGACAGATTACTCTGGCAGACCTGCCGGATGCAGATACCACCAAGATGGGTCTGAAGGGTTCACCGACCAAGGTAAAAGCAACCTTCACTCCGAAGAGAACCGCAAACTGTGTGAACATCGAAGGCGTAAGCCCGGTGGAGATCGCGGACAATTTAATCGGAAAGCTGGTTGAGGCGAAGGTACTGTAAGAATAAGGAGGTCGTGAAGATGAGTTTTGATACATGCAAGGACGTATGGGTATTTATCGAGAGCTTCCAGGGACAGCCGAAAAGCGTTGGCCTGGAGCTGTTAGGACAGGGAAGAAAGCTGGCGGACGGGCTGAAGCAGAAGCTTTGCGCCATTGTCATTGGTAAGGATGTAGACGCAGCCGTGAAGGAATCCGCAGCCTACGGAGCCGACAAGATTTATGTGATCCAGGGCGACGAGTATGAGAACTATTCCGCGGACGCTTATGGAAATGTATTCTTAAAGCTCTGTGAGAAATATGATCCGAACACCATTTTAGTAGGTGCTACCGTAAATGGAAGAGACTTAGGCTCCAAGATCGCGGTCAGCCTCCGCACCGGCCTTACCGCGGACTGTACCGCCCTCAGTGTAGAGGAAGAGACAGGCAATGTAGTCTGGGAGAGACCGGCTTTCGGCGGTAATCTGTATGCGCAGATTCTCTGCAGCGAGACCAGACCGCAGATGGGTACCTGCCGTCCTGGTGCTTTCAAGAAACCAGAGCGCAATGAGAACAACAAGCCGGAGATCATCAAAGAAGAAATCCATACCCCGGAGAGTGAGATCCGCACAAAGGTGTTGAATTTCATCAAGGCATGTGAGGATAACGATATGCGTCTTGATGAGGCAGATGTGATTGTATCCGGCGGCCGCGGCATGAAGAATGCCGAGAACTTTGGAATCTTAAAGGAACTGGCAGATGTGCTGGGCGGAACCGTGGGCTGCTCCAGAGCAGCCGTAGACGCAGGCTGGATGCCACAGAGTAAGCAGGTAGGCCAGACCGGTTCCACCGTAACTCCGAAGATCTACTTTGCCTGTGCCATTTCCGGTGCGGTACAGCACGTGGCAGGCATGAGCGGGTCCGGCACCATTGTTGCCATCAACAAGGATGAGACCGCGCCGATCTTTGAGGTTGCGGATTACGGAATCGTGGGCGATGTCTTTGAGATTGTTCCGGCTCTGGTAAAAGAACTGAAAGCAAAGCAGCAGGCATAATACCACAGGACCAGAAAGAAGGGCTGCCGCAAAAAGGATGGAATGGTCTCACTTTTTGCAGCAGCCTTCCGCGTATAGAAGCGGGAGTCTGGCGGGACAACGGAATGCTGGCGGATGTAAGGAGGCACGTTATGTTTGAGGAAAGGAAGATCAACCCGAATCTGCAGAAACAGTACCGGGAGCAGGGGTACTGGAAAGATGAAACGCTGCTGGACTGCTGGGACCGGACGGTAGAAACGTATCCGGACCGGGAATATGTGGTCGACGACCGTGGTAACCGTTATACCTACCGGGAACTGGATGAGGCAGCAGGCCGGGTGGCATCGTATCTGATAGGACTGGGAATCCAGCCAGGCGAGGTGGTCTCTTTTCAGCTTCCAATCTGGAGTGAGTTTGCCATGCTGACCATTGCCTGCTACAAGGTGGGAGCGGTGGCCCATCCCATTGCCATGTCCTATGAGGAGAAGGAACTGGCAAGAAGCTTAAACATAACAGAATCCCGGTGTTATTTTGGACCGACATTCTTCTACAAGACTGATTATGAAGAGCGGATTCTTGCAGTGCGGGATCAGGTGCCGCTGTTAAAGGACATCGTGCTGATCGACAGTGTGAAAGAGCGTAAGAGCGATGCAGCTTTGCTTCGGGAAATTCTTACTTCTTATGGGCCACTTCCGAAGGAGCGGTGTGTACACACTAAAAACGGACAGGATATCGCGGTTATTCTTTGCACCTCCGGCACAACTGGAGGTACGAAGGGAGTTCTGCTGACGCATGATAATGTGCGTTATGCAGAAGAAACCTTCAACCGGGAGCTTGGTCTTACCGAGGAAGATATCATGTTCATGCCGGCACCGCTTCATCACGCGACTGGATTTCACCACGCGATCATTGCGCCGATGCTTCATGGTGCGAAAGTGGTACTGCAACAGAAATATCAATGCAGATCGGCCATTGAATTTATGAACCAGGAAAATGTTACTTATTCTATGGGAGCAACCCCTTTCATCTACGATATTTTAAGGGAGCTGGAGACAAATGGCGGTGAAATTCCGTCTCTGAAGTTTTATCTTTGTGGCGGTGCGCCGGTTCCGGGGTATCTGATACAGAGAGCAAAACAGTATGGAATACTTCTCTGCGAAGTCTATGGATCCACGGAAAGTGTGCCACACGCATTTGTTCGTCCGGATGAGGCGCTTGCGCTGAATGGAACGACATCCGGAAGGGCAATCGAAGGTGTGGAGATCCGGGTGGTAGACGAAGATGGGAACGACGTAGGTGTGGGAATCCCGGGAGAAGAGTTGTCAAGAGGCCCCAGTGTGTTTGTCGGGTATTTAAAAGCACGGGAGATCACGGATGGAGCTTTGGATGACGATGGCTGGTTCCACAGTGGTGACCTTTGTATCATGGATGAGCATGGAAATATTCACATTATCGGACGAAAAAAAGACATGATTGTCCGGGGCGGTGAAAATTTAAATACCAATGAGATCAATGATACTTTAGAGGGATGCCCTGGAATGGGTGATCATACCATTATCGGAATGCCGGATGATCGTCTCGGAGAACGGATCTGCGCATTTGCGGTCCCGCTTCGGGGATATGAAAATCTGAAGTTGGAGGATGTACTGGACTATTTGCATTCGAAGAAAATTCCAAAGCGTTTTTGGCCAGAGCGGCTAGAACTAATTGACCGCATTCCACATACGGGAAGCGGAAAGGTGAAAAAATATCTTCTGAAGCAGGAACTGGAAAAGCGTTTGAAGGGATGATTCACTATGATTGAACAGAAATTTGGACCGCGCAGATGCAAGGATACCAGAAAGCCACTGGAAAAACAGTGCCCGGATGTTATATTTTACCGCTGCCCGGAATGCGGAGCTCTTTATCCGGTGACAGGAGGAACGAACCTGGAGGAAAAAGAAATTCTGTGCTGTGGAAAAAAGGCGGAAAGGCTGATTCCTGAAGAAGCCGACTCCACGCGAGATGTGATGGATATTACCTATCAGATCACAGGCGGCTATAATGATAATGCTGTCCGCGTATCGTGGAAGATGAAGCCGTATGGACGTCATCCAGAGTGGATTTATCTGAAAACATTTACGGGGGGATATTTAAAATACGTAATGGAAGGAAAACATTCGCCAATGGTATTTGCCCTGGCGGATACCGATGCCTTTTGTTACTGTGATGAAGATCCATGCCTGGAATGTGTATTTCGGTGTAAGAGAGGATTTATCATTTATGTTTATGATAGACAGACCGGACTCGTTGCGGTACCCCTGGATAAGATGAATGCCCAGTGGCAGAGTGGAGCAAATAAGATGTGAGATACTGTAATTTTTTACAATAATATGTTAAAATAATAACAAAATCTGTATATGGGGATGTACAGATAATGGGGGAAATTCTATGGGAAAAACAACAAATGTGGAATGCAAAGTAGACTGGAAAACCGTTCTTGTTTTTGTGTCGATAGCATTTAGTTCGCAGTGTGGCGGCGGATTCGCGTCTGGATCTACGCCATGGACTTATTTTTTTAGAAATACGGGGTTTTATGGGATGCTGCCGGTTGTTGCGCAGCCGTATTTTTGTCTGTTTATGCCGTTTATTGTAGCGGTAATCAACTGTTTTATTATCTATTTCTTTATGAAATTCGCTATGGATTTCCGTACATTTGATTACAGCAGTTTTTTGAGGCGGTATGGTTCGCGTTTTTGCAATGGGATTTTTGCCAGACCGATGCAGTACATTTATGAATTTAATTTCAACTGGCTTCTGATCGTATGTATGGCGCTTGCCTATTCCACCTCTGGTTCAGCATTAAAAGAACTGACGGGAATTCCATATCTGTATTCTACACTTATTATCGGTGTTCTTATGTTTGTTCTGTGTATGAAAGGCACAGATCTGGTCCGGAAGAATGCAGTGTTCATGAGTGCTGTTATTTTCATTGCGCTGATGTCAGTTCATGTACCTAATATTCTATATAATGTCACATCCGGCAGGTTGTCTTCGGAACTTGGCATCATGTCCCAACAGCTTCACAACGATATTGCCGCAGGTGCAGGAAGCTTTTTAAAGTATCTTCTGGTCGCTTTTTGCTGGGCGTATATTTTTTCAGGACAGAATCTGGCAGGTTTTGGAGCCTATGTTAATCATGCGCAGCTTTTTACCAATAAAAAAACACTCAGATGGGCTGTTGTGCTGTCTGTGATTGCAAACTGGGCATTTCTGGAAATGAATGTGATCAATCTGGCTGCAAATTATTCGGCTGTTTACGAAGGATGGTCGAATGGACGTGCGGTATATACCATTCTTGTTGTACAAAATGGCGTCGGAAGTGGAGCGATAAAGACCATCCTTCTTACGCTGATCACTGTGGCCATATTCTTCGCAACCATTTCAACGGCAATCAATTACGCGCAAGGCTTCAATGACCGTATTTTAAACTGGTATCAGAAAAGAAAACAGGAAGCCCCGGAAGTTTCCGCGGCAAAGAGAAACAAGCGGGGAGCAGTATTAACGCTGGTTTATATTGTGCTTACATGGGCAGTGTCCCAGATGGGACTGACTGCGCTGGTATCGAAGGGACTTACATTTGCATCGATCATCACGTTGTTTACTCTGATCATACCGACCATTATCAATGTCATCCGAAAGTGGCCGGATGCAGATTATGCACACATGACAAAAGAAAAATAGTAATGGTTCAGCCGGTCTGCGTATTCACTATGCTGACCGTACGAAAACATGGATTACAGGCAAAAATCCCATTGTCGAAGGGTGCTGTGTGCCAGCGGCACACAGCACCGGCCGAAGCGGAACGGAGACATTTTCAATGATTTTTTACTGTGTCTGTGAAGGTACAGAAACGTTACGAAAAATGATGAAATACGAGGGGGAATCGATATGTTATCTGCTATTGGATTAATCATAGCGATCGCGCTGCTGATTGTTATGATCGTCAAAGGTGTTGATATGATTACGGCATCGGTAGTAACAGCTGCAATTATTCTTGTAACAAGCGGACTTGATTTTTGGGAAGGTTTACTGAAAACGTTTTCGGAAGGAGCTGGCTCGTTCTGCACCTCCTGGTTTTTGATTCTTGCGCTGGGTGGCATTTTTGGTGAACTGGTCAATCAGACAGGGCTGGCTACCAAGGTCGCAAAATCTTTATCTGCTGCACTTGGAGCCAAAAGAGTGGGGCTGATCATTATGATCTGTACATTCTTTATTACACTGCTGGGTATTAACGGCTATATTATGGTATTTGTTCTTTATCCGATCGCAGACAGCCTGCTTCGTGAAAATAAGATGGATCGTCGGCTGCTTCCGTTTTTGATGATCGCGGGAGGTGCGAATGCGAATGGATTTGCGTTTTCCATGGATATCTGTAACGTAATCCCGAGTAATTTCCTTGGCACTTCACTTGGTGTAGCTCCGGTCCTGGCGGTGATTTTCTCAGTAATCACCTGCACCTGGTATGTAATATATTTCAACTATGCGCAAAAGAAGAGCATGGAAAAAATGTCGGAAGCAGAACTGATGGCACTGTACAAAACAGAAAAGAGCGTCATGGGAGATAACGAGCTTCCTGGTCTGTTTATGTCTCTTTTGCCGTTTATCCTGGTACTGGCAGTGGTAGTGGTAACTTCCGGTATGGGAACATCAACCAGCTTGAGCTGCGCGCTTTTGACCGGCGTTCTTGTGATTATTGTGACACAGTTTAAAAAAATCAAAAACCTGAAGGGATCTCTGAAAGGTGGGGCAATGTCAGGATTAAGCACAATGCTGACGGTAGCCGCAGTCATTGGTCTTTCCAAGGTCCTGACACAGGCACCGGCTTTCCATGCTGTACAGGAGTTTGTATTAAATATTACACTTCCGATTTACTTAAAGACCTGGCTTGGAACCATGATCTGTGGAGCTATGACTGGTTCTGCGATTACAGCGGAAACCCTGTTTTTGGAGAGCTTCGGAAAACAGTTCCTTGCAGCGGGCGCGAATATCAATGCCCTCCACAGAATTGTGGTAGAGGCTGGTATTACTCTGAACAAACTTCCGAATGCTTCACCGGTAGTTATGGAAACTTCTGTCTGTGAATGTACACTGGCGGAAAGCTATAAGCATATTGTGCTGGGGTCTACGATTCCATGTGTGATTGCAGGCTTCATTATTACAATGATGGCGACCGTTGGAATTATTTTTTAAAAGTTAAAGGTTCTGCGATACGGCTTCCAATACAAAATCATGGAAATTCCGGACAACCGGCGGCATATAAAACTGATTGCTGCTTATCATATAAATGTTGCGTTTTACGATTGGATGAAGGATTTCGATCACTTTAATATTCAGGCTGGAGAGCAGTTCCATTTCCGGGACAATGGCAATGCCGAAACCGTGGGCTACAAGACCGGCCGTGACCTGGTCCTCCACAATCTCATAAGCGATATGAGGGCGTTTTCCCAATGCCTGGAACATTTTATCAACTTCATAGCGAATGCCGGATGCTTCGGAAAAATAAACATACGGATATGGCAGGGTTTGCTCCAGGTTTACGGAGTCAAATCTTGCCAATTCGTGATTTTGGGGTACGATCAGCACCAGCTTTTCCCGATGTACGGTTTGGGATGTCAATCCGTTCTCTTTTTGTGGGTGTGAACAGAAAATCAGGTCATAATGATGGGCATTTAAGTCATTTACCAGATTCTGGGTCACGTCAGTCTGAAAGGAAAAATGAATATCGCGGTCAGGATGCAGCGTGAGAAAATGGCGCGCCAGAGAAGGAATCAAATCCACACCCAGAGGACGCACAAGACCGAGACGGATCACCCCTTCGCCGCGGGCAGTGCGCTGAAGAAAATCAATGCCATCATCCAGTGTTTTTAAGGAATTTTCAACACTGCGCAGAAATTGTTCTCCGAACACAGTCAGCACGGTATTTTTTCCGTTTTTCTCAAATAATGGAACACCGAGTTCTTCTTCCATTTTAAAGATAGCATGACTGAGGCTGGGCTGGGTAATACACAGATTCTGTGCGGCGCGTGTATAGTGGTGCGTGTGTGCCAGTTCTGCAAAATAACGCAGATGAGTCAGGTTCATGGGTGGACTGCCTTTCTTAAACTATGTAATGATGTATGATAGACAAAATCTATTATAACATAAAAATAATTGATTTGAATACAGGATAAAACTGTTTTATACTAAAATCGGAAGGTGTCATAAGACATTTTTCCGGTTTTTTCTTATAGAAGATACGGCTTCTTTTATGTCGTTCCCATAAAAAGAAGCCGTAAATCCCCTTGTGAATATTCCATACAATTCTGTATAAAAATCCCGATATTTTAAGATTCCGGAGGCAAGTCAAGGCAGTGCGCTACGATAAAGTTCGCGAACGATTCCACGGTTGCCGTAATAAAATTTTTTTTGCTGTAGACCATATAGATCATGCGGGTGCCCAGAGGAACGTCTGTCAAATGGATTTTCTTTAGATTGTCAAACTGTTTCAAAAACGGAGTGTTCGCAACAATGGCCGCCTTGGAGGAACGGTTGATGCGCCCGGCAATAGAGATTTCATCGTCATAGGAATAAGCGGCTTCCAGACCTTTGTCTTTCAGAATTTTCCGGATGGTTTTGCCAATGGGAATCGTGTCCCGGTAGGTGGTCAGGGTATAGTCTTGCAGATCGGAGAGCTGGATGGAATCGTGCGATGCCAGCGGATGGTCATTTCGCACAATAACGATCAGTTCCTGGAAGGTGATAGGAACAAAGACAAGATCCGGCTTGTTTTCTACCATGGAACAGAAGCCGATATCATAGTTACCGGTGGAGACTCCCTCTGCTACCGGAATGGACTTTTCATGAAAAATATTAAAGCTGACCTGCGGATGCTTTTCGTGGTACAGATCCAGCGCATCCGGAAGAAAATCTCCCAGTAGGGTGGGGATACAGCCTACATCAATGGTTCCGGTCACCAAATCGGATTTTTCTTTCATAATGGCAATGCCATGCTCCAGGATCCCCAGTGCCTGATTCACATACTGATAAAATTCCTGCCCGTATTTGGTGAGCTCGATGCCTCTTCCTTTTTTCTGGAATAATGCAACAGAAAGTTCGCTTTCCAGAGAGGAAATGGAATCGCTCAGGCTTGGCTGTGTGATGTAGAGCGCTTTGGCTGCCTCTGTATAATGCTGCACCTCGGCCAGCTTGCGAAAATAATACAGCTGCTGCAGATTCATAATGCTTCTCCTTTGTGCTTTTTTCGAAGCAAAATCTGCAGGTCGGAGACACTGCAGACATTACGGTTATTATACATGATTATCAATAAAAGTTCCAGAGAAATGTTAAAAAATGTTATAAAATTATCAAATGCATCCGGTAAATTGGTTTGACAATTTTGTTAAAACTGCCTAAAATAAAAGGCAGATGGAGAGAAGCAGGAGGTCTCGGCATGAGGGAAATCAAAAAGAACATATTTCTGGAAACAATTCCATATGAGAACCGCCATATCAGTCCCCGCAACCTTTACATCATCCGGGGAGAAGACCGGAGCCTGATGGTCGACACTTCGAATAACACGGAGCGGGACTGGAACATATTAAAGGGTATGGTCGATGCGCTTGGCATCGACTGCCGGAAGCTGGATATTTTTATTACCCATGAGCATCCGGATCACACCGGTCTGGTTCCAAAACTTCAGACCCTTGGAGCCAGGGCGTTCATGAATCCTGATGAAACCAGAAAGCGGGTGGATTTGCTGCACAGTTATCTGGCAGATGAGCACGCACGGATTGAAAATCTGCGGATTGTAGGTGTCACAAAAGAGGAGACACCAGAGGTTTTTGATACTTTTATGGAATATACTACGAAGGCTTATCAGTCCATGGAGATTCCACTGGAGCTTTCCTTTATTCCGATCCATCCGGGCGAGATACTTTCTTACGGAGGCTACCGTTTTGAGATAGTGCTGTTAAAGGGGCATACGTTCGGTCAGTGCGGTCTGTATGAACCACAGAAAAAGCTCATGTTCGTAGGAGACCAGCTCATGACAACGATTGTCCCCATCGTGGGCACCCAGGAGACAGACCTTGGTATGCTCAAGTGTTATATGAATTCTCTGGGCGAGCTGAAACACAAATACAAAGACTGTTATTTTCTGCCCTGTCATTATGGAGAGATCAAGAATGTTGAAAAAGAAGTAAACCGCATCATTTTCGGTTACATGGAAAAGTGCGAGATCATGAAGCATGTGCTGGAGGAGGCGGGAACGGCCCTGACCACCCGCGACATCGGTGTGCGGACTTACGGAAGAAGTCAGGGACCGCCAGATTACGCGCATTTCGCTTCCTGCACCCAGATCTGGGCCAAGACCTTTTCCTGCATGGAGTACATGATGGGAGAAGGCTTTATCGAGCGCTCCGAACGGGACGGCATCATCTACTGGAAAGCCTTGTGATCCGGCTCACGCAGTTCGTTCCAGACCTGCTTAAAATAACCGGCAAATTCCGGAGCATTCCGGCGTTTTAAAGGACTATCATACTGAGGGGCAAAGGCCAGCGGAATATTGGCCTTTACCTGTCCCGGCCTTGCGGAGAGGACCAGCACCCGGTCAGCGGTGCTGATGGCTTCTGCCAGGTCATGGGTGATCAGAATGGCGGTCTTTTTTGTTTTTCGGATAATCGAAGCAATGTCATCGCATACGGAGAGCCGCGTCTGGTAATCAAGGGCGGAGAAGGGCTCATCCAAAAGCAGCAGATCTGGTTTTAAGATGAGCGTGCGGATGAGGGCCGCCCGCTGGCGCATGCCGCCGGAAAGCTCAGAGGGACGGGCGGATGCAAAGGCGGCCAGGCCGTAGTTTCGCAGCATTTCATCGAGTTCCTGCATTGCCTCTCTGGTTTTCTGGTGCTGGATCTCCAGTCCCAGCGCAGCGTTTTCCCGGATGGTGCGCCACTCGAAGAGATGATCCCGCTGGAGCATATAGCCAATACCTGTACTGGCTTCCTTCAGAGGTGTATCTTCTATATAAATAGCGCCTTCTTCCGGCTCCAAAAGTCCGGAGAGCAGGGAAAGCAGGGTGGACTTGCCGCAGCCGGACGGACCGACAATGGCAAGAAACTCACCGGGATCTACGGTAAAGGAAACCTGAAAGAGCGCAGGGGTCGCGCCTTCAGGGGAATGGTAGGAATAGCTGACGCAGCAGGCTTTTAAAAGTGGTTCCATGGCCGGTCCTTCTTGCTTTTTATAGTTTATTTTATGAAGAAAAGAACGAAGAGTTCCGGAAAACCCCTTGCAATTCCGAAAAGCAGGTGCTATAATACAAACGATAACATGATAATCTGACAGTTAGAGAGTGGGCATATGTCCACTCTCAATTTTTTGCCGGGGGGCGCTGTGAAAGGTTTCGGCAGAAACGTCAGTGCATGACGTGAAGAGAGGTGACAACCATGACAAGAAGAGAAGAATACGAATCCAGAACCGAAGCGTTTCTGCTTCCGGTTCTCGCAGAGCACAATTTCGAGCTGTGGGATGTGGAATATGTAAAGGAAGCAGGTACCTGGTATCTGCGTGCCTACATTGATAAAGAAGGCGGCATTGCGGTAGATGACTGTGAGGTGATCAGCCGTATTTTAAGTGACTGGCTTGACCAGACCGATTTCATCGAGGACAGCTACATTCTGGAGGTAAGCTCCCCGGGACTGGGCCGTCCGCTTAAGAAAGAGCGTGACTTTGAGCGCAGCCTGGGCGAAGAGGTAGAGATCCGTCTTTACAAGGCCCTGAACAAGCAGAAGGAATTTACCGGAATCTTAAAAGCATACGATAAGGAAACTGTGACCATCGAAACGGCAGAGGGCGAACTGGTATTTAACCGTTCAGACATTGCGCTGATCCGGCTGGCGTTTGATTTTTAAACAGAAAGATCTTAGGAGGATAAAACCATGAATAAGGAATTAATCGAGGCATTAAACCTGCTGGAAAAGGAAAAGAATATCAGCAAGGCGACTCTGTTAGAAGCAATCGAGAACTCTCTGCTGACCGCCTGCAAGAACCATTTCGGCAAGGCAGATAACATCAAAGTAAACATCAATCCGGAGACTGGCGATTTCTCCGTATACGCAGAGAAAGAGGTTGTTGAGGAAGTTGAGGATCCGTTAACCCAGATCAGCTACGCGGAAGCAAGACTGAAAAACCCGAAGTTCTTCCTGGGCGACATCATCAACGTTCCGATCGAGTCCAAGTCCTTTGGCCGTATCGCTACCCAGAACGCAAAGAATGTCATCCTGCAGAAAATCCGTGAGGAAGAGCGCAGCATGCAGTTTAACGAGTGGTACCAGAAGGAGAAGGATGTGGTAACCGGTATCGTACAGCGTTACCTGGGCAAGAACGTCAGCATCAACCTGGGCAAGGTGGACGCCATCTTGAACGAGGCAGAGCAGGTAAAGGGCGAGGTCTTCAAGCCGACCGAGCGTATCAAGGTTTACGTTCTGGAAGTTAAGGACACCCCGAAGGGACCGCGTATTTCCGTATCCCGTACGCATCCGGACCTGGTAAAACGCCTGTTTGAGGAAGAGGTTACCGAGGTGAAAGACGGTATCGTTGAGATCAAGGCCATTGCCCGTGAGGCAGGCTCCAGAACCAAGATCGCGGTATGCTCCAATGACCCGAACGTAGATCCGGTAGGCGCATGTGTCGGCATGAACGGTGCCCGGGTTAACTCCATCGTAAATGAGCTGCGCGGCGAGAAGATCGATATCATTACCTGGGATGAGAACCCGGCATTCATGATTGAGAACGCGTTAAGCCCGGCTAAGGTTATCTGCGTAGTTGCGGATGAGGACAGCAAAGAGGCACAGGTCATTGTTCCGGATTACCAGCTTTCCCTGGCTATCGGCAAAGAGGGCCAGAACGCAAGACTGGCAGCACGCCTGACCGGTTACAAGATCGATATCAAGAGCGAGACTCAGGCAAGAGAGCTGGGCCTGTTCGAGGAAATGGGCATTGATTATCAGGAAGAGGGCGTCTATGATAACCTCGACGCTGATTTCGAAGTGTCCGCTACTGACGATTATTCAGACAACAATACCGAGTTCTAATTAAGAAATACAGAATAGGAAGTGAGCGTGCAATTGGTGAATGCGAAGAAATTTCCGCAGAGACAGTGTATCGGCTGCGGTGAAATGAAAAACAAAAAAGAAATGATCCGTATACTGAAAACACCGGAGGGGGAATTTGTTGTGGACGCGACCGGACGCAAAAACGGGCGCGGCGCATACATCTGTCCGTCTATGGACTGCTTCAAAAAGGCAGTGAAGGGCAAGGGACTGGAGCGTTCCTTTAAGATGGCAATTCCGAAAGAGGTGTACGAGACACTGGAAAAGGAGATGGAACAGCTTGGATAACAGACAGAAAATCCTGAACCTGATCGGACTGGCTACCAAGGCCGGAAAGACCGCCAGCGGAGAATTCTCTACGGAGAAGGCCGTGAAGAGCGGAAAAGCCCATCTGGTCATTGTATCAGAGGAGGCTTCCGACAACACGAAGAAGATGTTTACCAATATGTGTACTTACTATAAGGTCCCTATTCTGTTTTTAGGCGGCAAAGAGGAACTTGGGCATTCCATGGGCAAGCAGATGCGCGCATCTCTGGCTGTTGTGGATGCAGGACTGGCAAAGGCAATCGTGAAACAAATGAACATAATCGGAGGTAGTGAGTATGAGAGTAAGTGAACTGGCAAAAGAACTGGGAAAATCCAGTAAAGATGTATTAGATGTGTTACAGAAGAACAATCAGGATGTGGCAACCCATTCATCCAACGTAAGTGACGCGCAGATCGGCATAGTAAAGAAGGCCCTGGGAGCAGGCGCTTCTGAGCCGAAGGCAGATGGCGCGGCACCGAAGAAGAAGCTGGCAGCGGTATATCGTCCGCAGAACTCACAGCAGAGACCGGCTCAGCCGAAGCCGGCAGCACGTCCGCAGGCACAGAGCGCTTCCGCTCCGGCACAGCAGGCAGCACCGCAGAACAAACCAGCTGAGAACGCACAGCAGGCAAGACCGGCACAGTCCGGTGAAAACCGTCAGGGCGGCGCAGGCAGAGACAACAACCGTCAGGGTGGCTTTAACGGAAACCGTGACAACAACCGCCAGGGCGGTTTTAACGGAAACCGCGACAACAACCGTCAGGGCGGCTTTAGCGGAAACCGCGACAACAACCGCCAGGGCGGCTTTAACGGAAACCGTGACAACAACCGTCAGGGCGGCTTTAACGGAAACCGTGACAACAACCGCCAGGGTGGCTTTAACCGCGACAATAACCGTCAGGGCGGCTTTGGCGGAAACAGAGACAACCGCCAGGGTGGCTTTAACCGCGATAATAACCGTCAGGGAGGTTTCGGAGGAAACCGTGAAGGCGGCTTCAACCGTGACAACAACCGTCAGGGCGGCGGTTTCGGCGGAAACAGAGACAATCGCCAGGGTGGCGGCTTTAACGGAAACCGTGATAATAACCGCCAGGGCGGCGGATTTGGCGGAAACCGTCAGGGTGGTTCCGGAAGACCTGGTCAGAGAGACGGCGGTTCCAAGAGCTACGATACCCCGATCCAGACCAAGCCGACCAACAACCGTCAGCAGACCAACAACGCGCATAAGAAAGACAAATACGATAAGACCAGAATGATGGAAGACGGACCAAGAAGCAAGAACGGAAAGGTTTCCAAGCACCCGTTCATCATGCCGCAGAAGCCGGCTGAGGAGAAGGTGGAGGATACCGTAAAGGTAATCACCATTCCGGAGGTTCTTACCATCAAGGAACTGGCTGACAAGATGAAGCTGCAGCCGTCCGCAATTGTTAAGAAGCTGTTCTTACAGGGCAAGATCGTAACCTTAAACTCTGAGATCGACTTTGATCAGGCAGAGGAGATCGCAATGGAGTACGAGGTACTCTGCGAGAAGGAAGAGAAGGTTGATGTTATCGCCGAGCTCTTAAAAGAGGACGAAGAGGATGAGAAGGACATGGTTTCCAGACCGCCGGTTGTCTGCGTAATGGGACACGTTGACCATGGTAAAACCTCCTTGCTTGACGCGATTCGTCAGACGAATGTAACCTCCCGTGAGGCAGGCGGCATCACCCAGCACATCGGTGCTTACACCGTAGATGTGCGCGGTCAGCAGATCACCTTCTTAGATACCCCGGGACATGAGGCATTCACTGCAATGCGTATGCGTGGCGCCCAGTCTACCGATATCGCAATTCTGGTTGTAGCAGCAGATGATGGCGTTATGCCGCAGACTGTTGAGGCTATCAACCACGCAAAGGCAGCCGGAGTTGAGATCATTGTTGCCATCAACAAGATTGATAAGCCGTCCGCAAACGTAGACCGCGTAAAACAGGAGCTGGCTGAGTACGAGCTGATTCCGGAGGACTGGGGCGGCAACACCGTATTTGTACCGGTATCTGCACACACCAAGGAAGGCATTCCGGAGTTACTGGAGATGATCCTTCTGACTGCAGAGGTAAAAGAATTAAAGGCAAACCCGAACCGCCGCGCAAGAGGCCTTGTCATCGAGGCTGAGCTGGATAAGGGCAAAGGCCCGGTTGCTACCATCCTGGTACAGAAGGGTACCCTTCGTGTCGGTGATAACGTAACCGCAGGTCCGTGCTACGGTAAAGTCCGTGCCATGATGGACGATAAGGGACGCAGAGTCAAAGAGGCTGGTCCGTCCATGCCGGTTGAGATCCTGGGCTTAAATGATGTTCCGGGCGCAGGCGATGTGCTGATGGCAACCGAGAACGAGAAAGAAGCAAGAAGCTACGCAGAGACCTTTATCTCTGAGGGCAAGAATAAATTACTGGAAGACACCAAGGCAAAACTGTCTCTGGATGATCTGTTCAGCCAGATCAAGGCAGGTAATGTCAAGGAGCTTCCGATCATTGTAAAAGCAGATGTACAGGGCTCCGTAGAGGCAGTAAAGCAGAGCCTGACCAAGCTCTCGAATGAGGAGGTTGTGGTTAAGGTGATCCACGGCGGCGTAGGTGCCATCAATGAGTCTGATGTAACGCTGGCATCCGCTTCCAACGCGATCATCATCGGCTTTAATGTACGTCCGGACGCTACCGCAAAATCCATCGCAGACCGCGAGAAGGTAGACCTGCGTCTGTACCGTGTCATCTACCAGGCTATCGAGGATGTCGAGGCAGCCATGAAGGGCATGCTGGATCCGGTATTCGAGGAGCAGGTGATCGGTCACGCAGTTGTCCGCCAGACCTTCAAGGCATCCGGCGTTGGTACCATTGCAGGTGCTTATGTCATGGATGGTAAGTTCCAGAGAGGCTGCTCCTGCCGTATCACCCGTGACGGCGAGCAGATCTTTGATGGCGCACTGGCTTCCTTAAAGCGTTTTAAGGACGATGTCAAGGAAGTTGCAACCGGTTACGAGTGCGGTCTTGTATTTGAGAAATTCAACGATATCAAGGAAGACGATATGGTTGAGGCATATATGATGGTAGAGGTACCGCGCTAGGATTTGGAATCGAATCCCTGAACTTTGGAAAGGAAGCACTGGCTGTTTTGCCCGGTGCTTCCTTTAGGAGTATTAGGGGACTGTGATTTTTAAACAGTCCCAGACAGAGAGGAATAAAAAATAATGCGAAAAAACAGCATCAAAAATACCAGAATCAACATGGAGGTGCAGAGAGAACTCAGCGAGATCATCCGCACCGAGATCAAAGACCCGCGTGTAAACGGCGCCATGACCTCTGTTGTGGCGGTTGAGGTTACGCCGGATCTCAAATACTGCAAGGCATACATCAGTGTGCTGGGCGATGAGGAGCGCGCGAAGGATGCGCTGACCGGCCTGAAAAGCGCCGTTGGCTACATCCGCAGAGAGCTTGCTCACCGCGTGAATCTGCGCAACACCCCGGAGATCACCTTTGTTCTGGACCAGTCCATCGAGTATGGTGTGAACATGTCCAGACTGATTGATGAGGTAACCAAAGACTTAAAAGACTGAGAAGGGAGTGACGGAGGATGCAGGAACGCAAACTGATGGAACTGGCAGAGGCTGCAGGCACCATTGCCATTGTGGGCCATGTAAGACCGGATGGAGACTGTGTGGGCTCCTGTCTGGCTGTATGCAACTATATCACGGAGCAGTACCCGGAAAAGACGGTAGATGTTTATCTGGAGACTCCTCCGGTTAAATTTTCCTATTTAAAGCAGTTTGAGCGGATCTGCTCAGATCCGGAGACCGGAAAGCAGTATGATCTGTGCATCTGCCTGGACAGCGGAGACCGGGAACGCCTGGGAAAGAACGTGGTGTACCTGGATACCGCAAAGACCAGTATCTGCATCGATCATCACATTACAAACCAGGGCTACGGCGCGGCAAACTTTGTGAAAGCAGATGCCAGCGCAACCTGCGAGCTGCTCTATGATTTTCTGGATGAGGAGAAAATCAGCAAAGAAGTGGCTGAGTGCATCTACACCGGAATCCTTCATGACACCAACGTATTCAAAAACAGCAACACCACGGAGCGCACCATGCAGGTAGCCGGAGCTATGATGGCGAAGGGCATCAATTTCTCCCGCATTATTGATGAGAGCTTCTATAAGAAGACTTATGTGCAGAACCAGATCATGGGCCGTGCGGTGCTGGAAAGCGTGCTGTTTCTGGATGGCAAATGTATTTTCAGCGTAGTCCGCAAGCAGGATATGGATTTTTACGGTGTGGAAGCATCGGATCTGGATGGCATTGTAGACCAGCTCCGGGTAACCGATGGCGTGGAAGTGGCCATCTTCCTGCATGAGACGGAAAATCATGTATACAAGGTAAGTATGCGCTCCAACAATTTGGTAAATGTGAGCAAGGTCGCATCGTATTTTGGCGGCGGTGGACATGTCCGTGCGGCCGGCTGTACCATGAGCGGAAGTGTGCATGATGTCATCAACAACCTTTCCGCGCAGATTGACAAGCAGATAAAGGAGCACGAAGCCTAGTGGACGGAATCATCAATGTATACAAGGAAAAAGGCTTTACCTCCCACGATGTGGTAGCGAAGCTGCGGGGCATCCTGCGCATGAAAAAGATCGGTCACACCGGGACCCTGGACCCGGCAGCGGAGGGCGTGCTTCCTGTCTGCCTGGGCAAGGGAACCAGATTGTGTGATATGCTGACGGATAAAACCAAGACCTACCGTGCGGTACTGCTCTTGGGACAGGAGACGGATACCCAGGACACTACGGGTGTGGTGCAGGCGGAATATCCGGTTCATGTGACCGAAGAGGAAGTACGGAAGGCCATCGTAAGCTTCCTGGGTGACTACATGCAGATTCCGCCCATGTACTCCGCACTGAAGGTGAACGGCAAAAAGCTTTATGAGCTGGCCCGCCAGGGCAAGGAGGTGGAGCGCCAGGCACGTCCGGTGCAGATCCTGGATATTCAGATTGAGAGTATTGATTTGCCGCGGGCAACCTTTTTTGTGACCTGTTCCAAGGGAACCTACATCCGTACCCTGTGTTATGACATCGGGCGGAAGCTGGGCTGCGGAGGCTGCATGGAATCCCTGCTGCGCACCCGGGTGGACCGGTTTGAGCTGAAGGACAGCCTGACCTTATCCCAGATTGAGAAGCTCCGGGATGAGGGCCGGTTGGAAGAGGCTGTAGTTCCGGTGGAGGGTGTATTCTTAAGACTTCCGGCCCTGGTTACAAAGCCGGGAGACGGAGACAAGCTGCTACATAACGGGAATCCGTTTCCGGCGGAGCTGGCAGAGGCGGAAGATTGTGATTTGTCGGTCGAGTTTGGAGCAGGCAGCGACTGTGCAGCGGAACCGGCTGGCCGGTCAGAGACCGAGTGCGGCCTGGCTGCGTCAGTGGCAGACCGTTTCGATGGCGTCCGCGTCTACGACAGCGAACATCACTTCATCGGAATCTACCGCTACAGCGAAGAAAAGCGGCGCTATCAGCCGCAGAAAATATTTCTTGGGGGAAACTAGTTATGAAGGTAATTACCGGGACCAGGGAGTTTTGTATAGAAGAACCAACCGTGGTAACTATAGGAAAATTTGACGGGCGGCATAAGGGGCATCAGAAGCTGTTAAAAGAGATGCTGCGTCAGAAGGAATGCCATGGCTGGAAGACAGCAGTCTTTACCTTTGATATGGCACCCATGGGTGTTGTGTCTGGAAAGCGGGCAACGGTCATTACCACCAACGAGGAACGCCGCAATAACATGCGGGCTATGGGTATGGATTACCTGGTGGAGTATCCCTTCAGCCGGGAAGTAGCAGCCATGTCACCGGAGGACTTTGTCACCGAGGTACTGGTCAAGCAGATGCACGCCAAGGCCGTGGTGGCCGGACCGGACTGCAGCTTCGGACATAAAGGTGCCGGAAACGCGGAGCTTCTGCGCAAGCTCGGACCGGAATACGGTTTTGAGACCATTATCATCGAGAAAAAGCAGGATGATCATCGCGATATCAGCAGCACCTATGTCCGGGAGGAACTGGACCGGGGCAACATCGAAAAGGCCAACGAACTTCTGGGGGAACCCTATGCCATCCACGGCAGGGTCGTGCACGGAAACCATATCGGCGGTGTTGTACTGGGTTTTCCCACTGCCAACATCCTTCCGCCGCCGGAGAAACACCTGCCGCCCTTTGGCGTCTATGTTTCCCGGGTGCTGATTGATGGAACGTTTTACGGCGGAGTCAGCAACATCGGAAGAAAGCCCACCATTCAGGGTGAAAACCCCATCGGGGTGGAAACCTATGTCATGGGACTGGAAGAAGACCTGTACGGAAAAGACATCCAGGTCCAGCTTTTAAACTTTGAGCGCCCGGAACAGAAATTTGATTCCCTGGAGGCCTTAAAAGAGCGGATTGGGAAAGACAGGCAGTATGCGGCAGATTATGTGGAAGCACATCCGGAACTGTTTACGGAGAAAGAATAAGATTTTTAGCAAAACGCATCCCTATGGGGTGCGTTTTGTTGATTAAAAATAGAATTAGATACAATGAAAAAGATATATTAGCTAATTATGAATCAGGGTCCGTAGAAATAAGATTACTTTTCACGTTTTGATCGTTGTTTTCTGTAAATCTCCAGTAACATACCATAGTAGTTATAGATATAATACCTGCGTATAATGGACCGTGTTTGCTGGATAATAATGTACTGCAGAGCTGCATAAGTTCTTTTTTGTCCATAATTTTTCTCCTTTGTAATAGCAATTGGAATACATAGTATATAGGTTGTCTGTTGACCGGCATTAGGTTTATGGGTATAATAACATTTAAAATGACCAATAACAAGTGACAGTTTATATATAATGACCGGGTTGGAGGAAAATTATGCCAAAAGGACCTGTAAAAAGAGAAAAGATCAATAAGGATGTTTTTAAAAAAATTTTAAAGATAAAGAAGAGCACTATTCCTAAACTTGGGGAGGAATTGAGTATTGAGTGTTCAGAAAAAACAATTCGGAGATCATTAGGTAAAGGAGAGATGAGAAAACAGTATCTTCATCAAATTGCCAAATTTCTTGATGTGGATTATGATTTATTGACTGGAGATATGGTGGCAATGGCGTTTCAGACAAAAGATCCAGTTATTAAGAAAGTGTGTTTATCGCCGTTGATTCATGTGGAAGATTATCCATACATTAGTGAAGATGAAAGCAGGATGCGTAGAGAAAAGATTGATGAGACTTTGAAAAGAATATTGCTTTTATATAATATTTCATATGTTCAATTTCAAAATATGGATTCTGAAAAGCAATACAATTTTCAACATGATTTGTTTGAAGCAATTTTGCCAGTAATATATAGGTATTACGATATGGATAGTAATGGCGATACAAGCATGATCTCTTGTTATGGCATTTTAGTCGAACTTGAAAATTATAAAGATTCCATGGATGAACAAATTTATGCTGAGACTATTCTTAGAAAAAAGTTTTTGAGAATGTTACCCAAGGGATATTCTAAAGAAGACATTATTAAAATGAATACAGATGGACTTATTGCACTTGATTTTCATATTCAAAAATGCGAGTATGAGGATAGATAGGAAAAGTGTTTTGCGACATTAAGAATAGAAAGCGAGATGACTATGGATAATTTAACAGGAGTAGATAAAAACTATATAAACTGGATCACAGAGGTCAGTAATCGTTTTAAACAAAGTCAGATTAAAGCGGCTGTCAAAGTAAATGATGAAATGCTTCGTTTTTACTGGCAGCTTGGAAAAGATCTTCATGATAAGAAAAGAGAGTTCTCTTATGGAAAAGGATTTTATAAAACAATTAGCAGTGATTTGCACAGACTGCTGCCGGAAGTGAAATCATTTTCGGAGACAAATTTAAAGTATATGCAATATTTTTATGAATTGTATCCAGAGGCAGCAAATCGTCCCCAAGTTGGGGACGATTTCGAAAGTAATATAACAACAAGTGTATTCGCAATTCCATGGGGACATCATAAACTAATCATAGATAAATGTAAAAACAATCCGCAGAAAGCATTATTTTTTGTGAATCAAGTGATTCAAAACAATTGGTCACGTGCAGTGCTGCTAAATTTCCTCGATACGGATTTGTATGAACGCCAAGGGAAAGCTATTACAAATTTTAAAATGACTTTACCAACAGTTCAGAGTGATTTGGCTCAGGAAATCACAAAAGATCCTTATAAATTCGATTTTATTACACTGACTCAAAGTTATAATGAAAAGGAACTAAAAGATGCATTGATGGATAATATCCAGAAATTTTTGCTGGAACTGGGAAATGGATTTGCTTTCGTAGGGCGTGAGTATCGTATCGAGATTGGAGAAACAGAGAATTTCATTGATATGTTGTTTTACCACATCCGTTTGCATTGTTATGTAGTTGTGGAAGTCAAGGTAACCGAGTTTGAGGCGTCTTATACAGGGCAGCTTGGAACCTATGTTGTGGCAGTAAATCATCAACTTAAGACAGAACAGGATGCACCGACGTTAGGACTGTTGGTATGTAAGTCTAAGGATGATATAAAGGCACAGTACGCTCTGGAATCCAGCAGTCAGCCACTAGGAGTATCGGCTTATGAGCTGTCGAAACTAATTCCTGAGAACTTTAAAGGTTCTCTGCCGTCTATAGACGAAATCGAGAAAGAACTGCGAAAGGATGTAGAAACAGAATAGTGAATAAAACAGCGAGGGTTTACCGTCATCAGAACGGCAGCCCTCGCTGTTTTTCGTTATAAAGCCAGATTAGTGATATAACCGGTTATTCTCGTAAATCGGCTCAGAAGTCAGATGCAGACCCAGCTTCTTGAAGGTGTTGGTGTCAACAGAAGAGAGCATGACAGAGGTATGAAGCTCGCATCCTCTTAACTTCGGAAGCTGTTCTAATGCCAGCTTTGCGTTCGGGTCGGTGGCTGCGCACATGGACAGGGCAATGAGTACCTCGTCGGTGTGCAGGCGCGGGTTCTTACTTCCCAGATATCCGGTCTTTAATCCCTGAATCGGCTCAATGAAGGTCGGGGAGATTAAGTGGATGTCATCGGAGATGCCGCCGAGCTCCTTGACTGCGTTTAACAGGACTGCTGCGGAAGCGCCAAGCAGAGCGGTGGTCTTTCCGGTTACAATCTTGCCGTTCGGAAGCTCCAGAGCAGCGGTCGGTGTACCGGTCTCTGTGGCGAGATTGACAGCAGCCGGAACGACGCTTCTCATGTCGGTGGTAATCTTGGCCTGCTTCATAAGCAGTTCAATCTTGTAGACCTCATCCTTGCTGCCTTTGTCTTTGGCTACACGGTTCAATGCCTGATAGTAGCGGCGGATGATCTCCTGGCGGGATGCTTCCTGGCACGCTTCGTCGTCGATGATGCAGTTTCCGGCCATATTAACACCCATGTCGGTCGGAGACTTGTACGGGCAGTAGCCATAGATGCCTTCAAACATGGCGGCCAGTACCGGATAGATCTCGACATCACGGTTGTAGTTGACGGTAGTAACACCGTATGCCTCTAAGTGGAATGGATCGATCATGTTGACATCGTTTAAGTCTGCGGTAGCAGCCTCGTATGCCAGATTGACCGGATGCTTTAACGGGATGTTCCAGATCGGGAAGGTCTCGAACTTCGCGTAACCGGCCTTGATGCCGCGTTTGTTCTCATGATACAGCTGAGAGAGGCAGGTAGCCATCTTTCCGCTTCCCGGTCCCGGTGCGGTGATGATAACCAGCGGTTTGGTAGTCTCAATGTAGTCGTTCTTTCCATAACCCTCATCGCTTACGATGTGGGCGATGTTGTTCGGGTATCCGTCAATCGGATAATGGCGGTATACTTTGATGCCAAGATGTTCAAGCTTCGTCTTAAAGACATCTGCGGATGGCTGCCCGGTGTAGCGAGTGATGACCACGCTGCCTACGTACAGGCCCTTGTCACGGTATTCCTGGATGAGACGCAGAACGTCGGCATCGTAAGTGATGCCAAGGTCGTGGCGAATCTTGTTTTTTTCAATGTCAGCCGCGTTGATGGCGATGACGATTTCGGCCTGATCGGCCAGCTGCAGAAGCATTTTCAGCTTACTGTCTGGTGCGAAGCCCGGCAGAACGCGGGAAGCATGGTAGTCGTCAAACAGCTTACCGCCGAACTCCAGGTACAGCTTGTCTCCGAACTGGCTGATCCGCTCGCGGATGTGTTCGGACTGCATCGTTAAGTACTTTTGATTGTCAAATCCAATTTTCATAGTAGTTAATACCCCTTTCCATGCGTTACATTGTAGCATATAAAAACCAGTTTTGCACCCGGATTTGTCAAAAAAATATATTATGTGGTATACTCTAGTTATTCTATAAAAAACAAACGAGGAACGTGACTTATGAACGGAAAACGAAGATGGCTTTTTACCTGCCTGTTACTGCCTGTTCTTGTAATCACCGGATGTGGTTTCTTACGTAATGCGGAAAAAATTGCCACGGCACCGGACCCGGTTGTGGTAGGACAGGATGCAAAAACTGAGACAGAGTCCGATGCGGCAGAGCAGAAAGTCAAAGAAGAAGAGCAGCAGCTGATCTCAGAACTCCAGATTCCGGAAGAACCGGAGCAGGACGAGCGGGACGCGACCCGGGCAAAGGGAATCTACATTTCCGCCTATGTGGCAGGAACGCCGGCCCTGGTGGATAATCTGATCAAAGAGTTTGACCAGACCGAGGCGAATGCCCTGGTCATTGACTTTAAGGATGATTTTGGGCGCGTGGTATGTGAGACGGAGTCTCCGCTGATAAAACAGCTTGGTTCCACAAAGGTTTATATTGAGGATATGGCCGGGCTGATGAAGAAATTAAAGGAGCATCACATCTATGCCATTGCCCGAATCCCGGCTTTTCGTGATGCCTGGCTTTCTGAGGTACAGCCGGACTGGTGCGTGAAGAAATCGGATGGCACGGTGTTTAAGGACCGGGATGACCATGCCTGGGTGAATCCTTACAAGGAAGAGGCCTGGGATTACCTGGCAGAGATTGCTCTGGAGGCGCAGAAGCTGGGCTTTGATGAGATCCAGTTTGATTACGTACGCTTCTGCACGGAAAAGGGCATGCGGGACGCGGTGTTTGCGGAGGAGGATACGAAAGGACGCAGCCGGACCGATGTGATCCTGAACTTTATGGAATATGAGTATAAGAAGCTGAGGGCGGCCGGTCTCTTTGTATCCGCCGATGTGTTCGGTGCCATCATCAACAGTGATGTGAACGCGGATTCCGTGGGCCAGATTTACGGGGAGATGGCAAAGCATCTGGATTACATCAGTCCCATGATTTATCCGTCCCATTACTCCGATGGAAACTATGGAATTGACCACCCGGATACGCGCCCTTATGACACCATCTGCGCGGCGCTGACAGAATCCAGGAAGGAACTTTATTTTGCAGGGCTGGACGGCGGCCATGTGGCAGCCGTGCGCCCGTGGCTTCAGGACTTTACGGCCAGCTGGCTGAAGAACCACATCCCTTATGGCGGAGAACAGGTGCGCGACCAGATCCGCGCGGTGTATGACTGCGGGTATGACGAGTGGCTTTTGTGGGACGCGGCCTGCACCTACGACTGGGATGGCCTGCTGACCCCGGAGGCAGCAGACGCTGAGACTGAAGAGATCGCGGCATCCAGAGCCATGCTTCCAGAGACCACCTACGCGCCAGAAGAAGCGGGGCATGATGCCCTGACCGTGACGGAGGGGGCACAGAATGGAGACAGCGCGGCAGTTTCCGGCAGAGCCGGAACAGGTCTGACGGTGGGGGATTTTCCGGCGGGCCAGGCGCTTTCCGAGGCGTTGGAAACGGCAGAAGAACCAGGCACTCCGCCGGAGACCGGAACCACGCTGCCGCCGACGGCGTAGGGCAGAAGCGGAAAGTCTGGCAGGAGGGAAGTTTGCAGTACCAGGTGCGACAGCACAGTTAACGAGGATGATGCTGTGGCGGAATGCAGAAAACCCGGAGACAGGAATGAACAAAGACAGGAACAAAAAAGAGACAGGAAGAGTGACATGACAGAGCGAATCGTAAGACCGGGCGAATTTTACCGGCATTTTAAAAATAAACTGTACCAGATCGTAGCGGTAGCCAGGCACTCGGAAACCGGTGAGCGCATGGTGGTTTATCAGGCGCTTTACGGGGACTATGGTGTGTATGCGCGTCCCTATGAGATGTTCACCAGTGAGGTGGATCATGAGAAATACCCGGAGGTAAGACAGAAGTGGCGGTTTGAGCGGGTGGAGCCTGGGCAGAGCCTCACAGAAAACGGGCAGATGGCGGCAGGCTGCCGAAATACGGACAGCCGAAAAGCAGCGGATATGGCAGCAGAACCACAAGTTTCATCCCGGGACACGGAAAGTGATTCCAGCCGGCACTATGCGGACCGCACGCCGGATCCGGCCTTTCTGGAGTTTCTGGATACAGAAGATTTTGAACTTCGCATGGAATGCTTAAAAGCCCTGGAGGAGCGCATCACCCAGCAGGAGCTGGACAGCATGTACCTGGTGCTGGATATGAAGCCGGAGCGCGGCTCTTTGCAGGAACAGCTTTACGCAGTGCGCCGCTTCCTTACCATGCAGAAACGCTATGACGGCAGCCGCCTGCGCTAAAACATCGGCACTGGCAGCAGGCCAGATCAGAACTGCCATCAGGAGGAATCATGCTATTTGATATTGAAGAAGAACTGAAAAAACTCCCATCCCAGCCGGGCGTGTACATCATGCACGACGCAAAGGACGAGATTATCTATGTTGGTAAAGCCATCAGCCTAAAGAACCGGGTGCGCCAGTATTTTCAGAGCAGCCGTGGTAAGACCGCTAAGATCCAGCAGATGGTGTCCCGCATTGCGCGGTTCGAGTACATTGTGACGGATTCGGAGCTGGAGGCACTGGTGCTGGAGTGTAACCTTATCAAGGAGCATCAGCCTCGCTACAACACCATGCTAAAGGATGACAAGGCCTATCCGTACATCCGGGTCACGGTGGGAGAGGATTTTCCGCGGGTGCAGTTCGCCCGCACTATGAAAAAGGACAAGAGCCGGTATTTCGGTCCCTACACCAGTGCCGGAGCAGTCAAGGATACCATTGACCTGATTCATAAGTTGTACAAAGTGCGGACCTGTAACCGTTTTTTGCCGAGGGATATCGGCAAAGACCGACCCTGTTTAAACTACCATATCAGGCAGTGCGACGCGCCGTGTCAGGGTTATATCAGCAAGGAAGAGTACGCGGAGCACATCAGACAGGTGCTGGAGTTTCTGAATGGCCACTATGACAATCTGTTAAAGCGTCTGGAAAACCAGATGATGGAAGCTGCAGAAAGAATGGAATATGAAAAAGCCGCGGAGTACCGGGATCTGCTCTCCAGCGTGAAAAAGGTGGCTCAGAAGCAGAAAATCACCAGCAGCAGTATGGAGGACCGGGACATCATCGCCATGGCCATGAACGATACCGACGCGGTGGTGCAGGTCTTCTTTGTGCGGGAAGGCAAGCTCATCGGCCGGGATCATTTCGGCATCCGCATCGGCGCGGAGAAGGAAATCCGCCAGATCCTTACCAGCTTTGTGAAGCAGTTTTACGCAGGAACTCCGTTTCTGCCAAAAGAGCTGTGGGTGCAGCAGGAGCTGGACGATATGGAGGTCATTGAGCAGTGGCTTAGCGCAAGAAGAGGCCAGAAGGTCCGCATTGTCGTGCCGAAAAAGGGAGAGAAGGAGCGGCTGGTGGAACTGGCCCAGAAGAACGCGTCCATGGTGCTGCGGCAGGATTTCGAGCGCAACCAGAGAGATGAGATGCGCACCATCGGTGCCATGAACGAGGTGGCATCCTGGCTGGGACTCACCGGCGTGCGCCGGATGGAAGCCTTTGATATTTCCAACATTTCCGGTTACGAGTCGGTGGGATCCATGGTGGTGTATGAGGACGGCAAGCCGAAGCGCAGCGATTACCGCAAGTTCCGCATCAAGACCGTTATCGGGCCGAACGATTACGCGTCCATGCGGGAGGTGCTGACGCGCCGCTTTACCCACGGCCTGGAGGAACTGTCCCAGCTAAAGGAGCAGGGAGTGGAAAAGAACTTCGGAAGCTTTACCCGGTTCCCGGACATCCTGATGATGGATGGCGGCCGGGGGCAGGTAAACATTGCAGAAGAGGTTCTGGCGGAGCTGGGACTTTCTATTCCGGTCTGCGGCATGGTCAAAGATGACAATCACCGGACCCGGGGGCTGTACTATCAGAACGTGGAGATTCCGATTGACAGGCATTCTGAAGGCTTCCGTCTTATTACCAGAATCCAGGATGAAGCACACCGGTTTGCCATTGAGTACCATCGAAGCCTGCGCGGCAAGAGCCAGGTGCGCTCGGTGCTGGATGACATTCCGGGCATTGGAGACACCAGGAGAAGGGCGCTGATGAAGCACTTCAAATCCATCGAGGCTGTGCAGGCCGCCAGTGAGGAAGAACTCGCCCAGGTTCCGGGCATGAACCGGGCCGCGGCGGAGAACGTGTACCGGTTCTTCCGGAAGAAAAAGGACGATATTCCAATCGAGGTCGTGGAAGAAACGGGAAATATGTAAGGCAGGACAATGCAGATTTCGGATTGCACGAAATCCACACGCGGCATAACCTGCCAACGCGGATGACAACCAACTGGATTTATGGTATGATAAACGTATTCTGAGAACAGATACAGCCGCAGGTTCCAATCGGGCTGAATAAACAAGATAAAGGAGCGGGGCAATATGTACGGTGTAACGATTACAGAACTGATCAAAAAAATGAAAATGAAAAATGTGCTTCCCGAGATTGACACGGACAAGGTGGTATTAAGCCACCCGGATGTAAACCGTCCGGCATTGCAGTTGACCGGTTTTTTTGACCATTTTGACCGGGAACGTGTCCAGATCATCGGCTATGTGGAGCAGGCTTATATCAATACTCTTCCGCGGGAGGTGCGGGTAGAGCGTTATGACAAGCTTCTTTCCAGTGAGATTCCGTGCGTGGTTTACAGCCGCGGCCAGGAGCCGGATGAAGACATGCAGGATCTGTGCCTGCACTATCAGGTGCCATTAATGGTATCCGACAAGAGCACTTCTGATCTGATGGCAGAGGTTATCCGCTGGCTGAAGGTAAAGCTGGCGCCGTGCATCAGCATTCACGGCGTTCTGGTTGATGTATTCGGCGAGGGTGTCCTGATCATGGGTGAGAGCGGCATCGGCAAGAGCGAGGCGGCACTGGAGCTCATTAAGCGCGGACACCGTCTGGTATCCGATGATGTGGTTGAAATCCGCAAGGTCAGCGACGCAACTCTGGTAGGAAGCGCGCCGGATATCACCAAGCATTTCATCGAACTGCGCGGTATCGGCATCATTGATGTTAAGTCCCTGTACGGTGTTGAGAGTGTAAAAGATACCCAGAATATCGACATGGTCATCAAGCTGGAGGACTGGGATAAGGATAAAGAATACGATCGGCTGGGCCTGGAGGACCGTTACACGGAGTTTCTCGGCAACCAGGTGGTCTGCCACAACATCCCGATCCGTCCGGGCAGAAACCTGGCTATCATCGTAGAGTCCGCGGCGGTTAACTATCGTCAGAAGAAGATGGGCTACAACGCGGCTCAGGAGCTGTACAACCGTGTACAGGCAAATCTCGGCAACAAATAGGCATGCCGGAAAGAATAAAGAAATAAAGGCAGAACAGAGATTATGAAACAGGCAGCAGAAAGACTGAAACAGGCGGTGAGCGCAGGTGTATTCCTGACAGATGAGCCCATGAGCCGCCATACCACCTTCCGCACGGGAGGTCCGGCGGACATTTACATCGAGCCGTCCTGCGCGGAAGAATTAAAGCAGGTGCTGGATATCTGCCGGGAAGAAAACCTGGCGTATACCATCATTGGAAATGGCAGCAACCTTCTGGTAGGCGACAAAGGTTACCGGGGCGTGCTGATCTCTTTTGGGAAGCCATTTGGACAGGTCGCAGTGGAAGGCACTCAGGTGCGGGCGGGTGCCGGAGCCCTGCTTTCCGTTGTGGCAAAGCAGGCCCTGAATGCGTCCCTGACCGGCTTTGAGTTCGCGGCCGGTATTCCAGGCACCATCGGCGGTGCCGTGGTCATGAATGCAGGGGCATACGGTGGAGAGCTGTGCCAGGTCTTAAAAGAGGCAACGGTCCTCACACCGGAGAGCGAGGTCAGAATCCTTCCGGCTGCGGAACTGGAGCTTGGTTACCGCACCAGCTGTGTTCAGAAAAACGGTTATATGGTACTGGAGGCAGTGCTGGAATTACAGCCGGGAAACGCAGAAAAAATCCGTGCGGTTATGGATGAGCTGGCATCAAAACGCAAAGAAAAGCAGCCGCTGGAATACCCGAGCGCGGGCAGTACCTTTAAGCGTCCGGCAGGCCATTTCGCAGGCAAGCTGATCCAGGACGCAGGCCTTCGCGGTTTTACCGTAGGAGGCGCCCAGGTGTCAGAAAAACACTGCGGCTTTGTGATCAACCGGGATCATGCTACTTCGGCCGATATTCTTTCCCTGTGCAGACAGGTACAGGATCAGGTAAAGGCGCAGTATGGCGTAGATCTGGAGCTGGAAGTGAAGCTGCTTGGTGAATTTTAGAAACGGAGAAAACAGATGAGACTGGTAATCGTGACGGGAATGTCAGGAGCCGGAAAGACGTCGGCCCTGAAAATGCTGGAGGACCTTGGGTTTTACTGTGTAGACAATTTGCCGATCCCTCTGATGGAGGCGTTTGTGGAGCTTGTCATGCAGAAACCGGCGGCCCATGAGGAGGTGGCGCTTGGAATTGATATCCGGAGCGGAGAGGAGCTTCCTCAGCTGGAGCAGGTTCTGGAAAACTGGAAAGCACAGCAGGTTCCTTATGAAATCCTGTTTCTCGACAGCAGTGACACCACGCTGGTCAAGCGTTATAAGGAAACCAGACGCAGCCATCCGCTTGCCAGTAACGGCAGGGTAGATGACGGAATCCGTCTGGAACGCCAGAAAATGGATTTTCTTCGTAAGAGAGCTGATTATATTATTGATACCAGTCACCTTCTTACAAGGGAGCTGCGCCAGGAAATTGAGAAGATTTTTGTAAATAATGAAAAATTCTGTAATATGATGGTCACGGTTCTGTCTTTTGGATTTAAGTATGGAATTCCGGCAGATGCAGACCTGGTATTCGATGTGCGTTTTCTTCCGAATCCATATTATGAGGATGAATTACGTCCCCTTACCGGTATGGATGAGAGCGTGTTTAATTATGTAATGGATAATGAGACCGCAAGGATTTTTGCAAATAAACTGGAAGATATGGTGGAGTTCCTGATTCCTAAGTATGCACAGGAAGGTAAAACAAGCCTTGTAATTGCAGTTGGCTGCACAGGGGGCAAGCACCGTTCTGTTACCATTGCAAGGGAGTTGTACAGCCGGATTGCCAGAAATGGTGAATATGGTTTTCGATTGGAGCACAGAGATGTGGATAAAGATCGCCTATTGAAAAAATAGAAAGAGGAGATCGTGGAATGTCTTTTTCAGGGATGGTGAAAGAAGAACTTTCCAGGCATATCGGCTCCGGAAGACACTGCAGGATTGCGGAACTGGCTGCAATCTTTACTTTCTGCGGCAGCCTGGAGGCTGGAACTGATGGGAGAAAATCCCTGCGTATCCAGACAGAAAATGAGGCACTTTCAAGAAAAGGCTTTACATTATTGCAAAAAACATTTAATATAGAGACAGATGTATCAAATTCCCGGATTGACCGTTTCAGAAAGGGAAATCTTTATTGTATTTCCATTATTGATCAGTTTTTAGTAAAGGAAATACTGGATTCTGCCAAGCTGGAATTTTCGGGAGTGAGCGGAGGGATGCCACTTGTATCCAATTCTATTGTATATCAGAGGGATTGCTGCAAAAGGGCGTTTGTACGCGGTGCTTTTCTCTCGGCAGGTTCGATCAGTGATCCTCAGAAGGGATACCATTTCGAAATTGTATGTCCCAGCCAGGAGATCAGCGGGCAGCTGCAGGAAATTATTCACAGCTTTCATATAGATGCCAAGATGGTTCTGCGTAAGAAGTCTTATGTACTCTATGTGAAGGAAGGGGCGCAGATTGTAGACATGCTTGCTATTATGGAAGCAAATGTAGCTCTTATGGATCTGGAGAATATCCGTATCCTGAAAGAGATGCGCAATTCTGTGAATCGGAAGGTAAACTGTGAGACTGCTAATATAAATAAGACGGTTAATGCAGCAGTGAAGCAGATCGAGGATATCAGACTTCTTGAGGAAAAGGTGGGCCTGGAGAGTCTGAATGAAGGACTTGAAGAGATCGCCAGATTGCGGCTGCAGTATCCGGAAGCAACACTTAAAGAACTAGGATTGATGTTGAACCCACAGGTTGGAAAGTCTGGAGTAAATCACCGGCTTCGTAAATTAAGCCTGCTTGCAGATGACCTGAGGGAAAACAAGGAGGAGTTATTATGATTAAAAAACCAATCACCATTCACCTGTCCACAGGGCTTGAAGCCAGACCCGTTGCACAGCTGGTACAGGTGGCAAGTCAGTTCAACAGTGAAATCTACGTAGAAGTAGGTAAGAAGAAAGTAAATGCCAAGAGTATTATGGGTATGATGACACTGGGACTTGACGCCGGTGAGGAGATTACACTTTCTGCTAATGGTGAAGATGAAGAAGCTGCGATGAGCAGTATTGAACAGTATCTGAGCAACCAGTAAAGGCTGCCGTAAAAAGTGAGGATGGTTACCAATGTCTAAGTTTTTAAAATTTATAGTACATTTTGTTGTAATATGTACCATACTTTGTGTGGTTGCATTAGCGGTTCCTCCATTCTTTGGAGTGACGACTGAAATCAGAGACGACTCCACAGTCAAGTCAAATCTGGCAATGGGATCTGTTACATATGCAATTCCGGTTAAAACCGAAGAAGCAGCTCTGGGTACACCGATCCTTGTAAATGATGAGAATGCAGTGTATCGTTATACACTGGCCAGCGCTGATGTCGCAAATGGTACAGGTACTGCTATGGATCCAACTGTTTCTCAGGGACAGCCGATTAATGTGGCAATTGGAAGCTACCTTCCGAAAATTGTTGTAACAATTCCGTTTATCGGATATCTGATGGCAGCTACCAAGAGTATTGAGGGGCTGATTGTTCTTGGACTTACCGTTCTGTTTCTGATTATTCTTTATGTAATCGCAGAACTCTGGAAAAAAGATCAGGATGATTATGACGACTATCCGGAGGATACAGAACCAGGATACGTGAAGAGCCGTAAAGAGCTGAAGAAAGAAGAGAAGCGTAAAGAGCGTGAGTACCGTGATGAAGAGCGTGAGATCAAAGCACAGGGCAAGCGCAGCAAGAAAGAGAAGCGTAAGATCCGTACCGGTGGCTTTGTGGATGAAATCGATGAAGACGATTTTGATGTAGAGGAAGAGGAAGCGCCACAAAGAGCTGTACAGAGTGCTACAAGTGAAGCACATGAACTTCTGAAGAAAGAAGTAGCAGCAGCTACCGCAAAGGACTCCAAACCAGTCAGGAAGTCTGCTAAGCCTGCAACACAGACTAAGAAGGCAGCACCGAAGAAGAAAGCAGCTCCGGAGATTCATGAGAAAGAAGAGGATAAACCAGTTGAGATCAAGAAACTGGCAATCCCAAGATATTCACCGGCGCAGCTTGCTGCGAAAGCAAAGAAAGAAGGAGATGCTCCTGACATTGTGAAGGATGAGATAACAAAGGTTACTTTGTTTGATTATTCTGATATCTTTGCTGACGAAGATGAGGACGAAGATGAATACTATGATGATGAAGATTGATTCATTATTATAATAGGAAAGAAGAGGCATTCGATGATGATGCCTCTTCTCTTTTTTTTATTAAGGAAAAGACAATGACTTCGCGAGGCTTTAGAACCACTGTATTAAATAATGAAAGCTGATTGACAGTTGCCAGCAGGAGTATAACGGACAACTATTAGAAGCACTATATAATAGGAAGAAAGAAAAAACTGGAATATACACACTCACATCTTGCAGAAAGCCTTTTTCAGATACACCCTAGATTGTATTTAAAATAATACAAAAAAACATCTGGATTTTTTGAAAAAAACACTTGCAATTTTTAAAACCTTTGTGTATACTAATATTTGCTGTGAC
>ERZ836829.614-NODE-614-length-38082-cov-4.091435_pt1 | contig 38082 bp, 34 predicted proteins | sample MGYA00519574_ERZ836829 | MGnify/ENA primary metagenome ERZ836829 (study PRJEB31850, sample SAMEA3708808) | human gut metagenome | biome: human gut; feature: human-associated habitat; material: faeces | place: China | collected 2014 ...
ATACCCATATTTTGCGCAGCGGTATGCCGGGATTACCGGCTTCGGACCTGTAGTGCTGTACGCTCTTAAATTTTTATATTGTTCATGTGTGGATAATGTAGTTTTTCCGTCTTGTCATATCGTATTTTCGTTGTATAATAAAAAGCAGGCACCAACAAGACTATGTTTCATCAGTCCTGCCTTGCCTGCTTATATATTCCTTCAATACCATATTAATGTACTGGCTGAATGAGCGGTCATCTTTTTCTGCGTAATCTCTGATCGTCTGTATGATGTCGCTGTCCAGCGTGATGCTTACTTTCCCTTTTAGCGGTCTCATGCCGTTATCCTCCTTCTCTTTTGTACGGTTCACGATGTTCGCAAACTTTTTTGTACTATAGCATGAAGGATGATTCGATATTGCTAAGTAGGATAAAGTATGATAAAGTAGGATAAATCAAGGAAGGAGTTCTTCCAATGAAACATGAATATGATTCAGACAAGCTGATTTCTTCTAATAAAAAACTCTTATCCTGGGAAGAACTGCTGGAAAAGGGCGCTCTTTTAAAAGAGGCCATCCATCGTCTCTCCCTGATGCCAGGCATGCCCTATCTTGTTACAAAGAGCTGCACAGACGGTACCTTTCAGAAGGGAGATGTGATTTTTCTGGAGCCAGAAAATGATATCTTCTGTCCAAAGACCGGGCGCCGCATATCCCCTGGACAGTGTTCACAGGATAATCTGGATTTCGAATGCACTTCGGCAAACCAATCTGACTGACTCCTGTTCTGTTTTTGTCTTATTGTTTCAGCAGCGGCTCTAAAAATCCCTGCACCGCCTCTTCCACACTGGACGTATCGGTTCCTCCGCCATAATCCAAAATAACCAGACGGTTATTATCGCTCAGAATCAGCTCATCGAGCACAATTTCCGGTTCTTCTTCCGCTTTTCGCACTGCATCCTGTTCCTTCTGCAATTCCTGCTCAGTCCTCTCATCTGCCGCAATGACTTCCCCTGTTTTTTCTGTCCCAGATTCTGCTTTTTTTATCTGATACCGATACCAGGAAATGTTCACGCCATCCGGCAGAACACTTAAGGTCTCCGGCACTTCCAGTTTCGTCACGTCCCACCATTTGGACATATCTTTCGGATAGCACTTTTCCGTCTGCTGGATGATCCAGTGAAAACGGCTTTTGTAAACAGTCACAACCACCTGATTTCCAGCCCCGTCCACCTGAATATCATTGTTCTGATAACTGGCAAATGCAGTCTGTTTCCGGTTTTCATTTATCTCCTCGTTCCCGCACAAATGATCGATCACTGCCCCGGACAGCGGCATCAGAATCATACAGAGCACGGTCACACTGATCAGATAACCGATCCAGTTTTCGCGGGAATCGCCGCTTCCATGCTTCCGTATCCAGTAAAGCACCAGATATACGCTTCCCAGGATAATCAGGCTGGAGATAACCGTGGTGACAACCATGCGGATGGAAAGGGAAAATGCAATGGCAAGTGACACAGAAATCAGCAGTCCAAGCAAGATCACCAGTCGTTTTTTGCTTCGCAGCCGTTTCTTTAAATCCATAACCGGAAGATGATTTTCTTTTTTTAGCATGCACTCACTGTCCCGCACCCAGCAAAGCAGGTGCGCATAAGGAACCGCGTAAGTAAAGATGAGGACCGGACTGAGGGTCATGGAAAACAGCGTCCAGGGATCGGTAAACAGCTTTCCCGGATTCTGAAAGTACTGATACACCAGCCAGCACTCCAGCACCACGATCAGCGGATAGAAAATACGGGTGGACCATCCAAATACCAGAGATTTCTGAAGCAAGAACTGATTCGCGTCACTCATCTCTTCGGTCCGTTCCAGCATTTCATCCGTAGTATAAAAAATCTGCCAGTTTGTGCCTCTGCACTGAAACTTCCATCCGGCGGCTTCGCAGCGTTCCCGAAATTTGCCCGCATCCCAGGAATCAGCCCCGGTCAGTACGGAGGTCTTCGGTGCCAGCACCGCCACATAACGGCGCTTTTCCGGCTCACCCAGGCGGCACTTCATGCCGGTTGTGCCAATGCATTCCGGATACCAGCCCTCCAGGGCCAACTGTTCCAGATACTGACGCAGTGCGTCTGCCTCCCAGGGAGAAAATGTCCACCAGATGTGTTTTGTCTGTTTCATAAAGCCGCCTCCTTCCGCTTTCACCCTCTGTTTTCTCTTTTCATAACAGTTCCGTATTTTCACTGGCACGAGTAAATACCCATTCTTTCTATTTTTATTATATAAAATGTCCCCCCTTCCGCAAGAACACCTAGCTTACCCTTTTCTTACGTTTCTGTTACGCGTCCGCATGCTTTGCCAGGGTATTCTTCCCTTGTTTTTTTCTGCTTTCTGTGCTACAATCCTTATCGGTTAACGGAATGCAATGTGAGGGGGAGCTCCCTGACATTACGATCAGAACGGTACGGTTTTTGCGTTGCATGAACCGAACCCAAAAAACATTTATTACGATGACGAAAACCAGATTGCGAGGGAGTCCGTGTTCCGGGCTGAGAGGATCCCAGGAAGGATCGACCGTCCCCTGTCCGTACTCTGTCCAGATACGGGCTGTCAGCATTCTGTCTGAAGGTCTCGTTCAGGCATGCTGCGGCATGCCCTTTTTCATTTTGCAGGATTTCTCCCGCAGATGAACCAAATCCGAAACTCTTTCAGCAGAATATCGCGCCTGTGCGCACAAATTTATTCTGCCCGAAACGGGCCATTGGAGGTATTATTTTATGAGAAAATTTGTTGTACCAGCTCTTTCCCTGGCACTCTGCCTGGGACTTGTCACCGGATGTTCTTCCAAGACATCTGCACCGGCCGAAACCAGCGCATCCGCCGAGGAAACAACTTCAGAAACTTCTGCGGAAGATTCTTCCGAAGCAGAATCCACCGAACCCCCAAGCGTAGATTCCTTAAAGATTGCCTTTTCTCCTTACTCTGACGCCGACACCATTACCACCGCAACGGAGCCGCTGGAGAATCTGTTAAAAGAGGAGCTTCTGACCAAGGGTTACGATGTGGCTGATATCGATATGACCGTCGGCACCAGCTACACCGCGGTCGGTGAGGCCTTAAGCGCAGGAAGCGCGGACATCGGCTTCATCTCCGGCGGAAACTATGTGCTGTTCTCCGATGACTGCGATGTACTCCTGACCGCCCTTCGCTACGCCATCAACAAGGATTCCGAGAATCCGAAGGACTGGAACGACGGCACCATTGAGGAAAACACTGACCAGATGAGCACCTACTACCGCTCCATCATTCTGGCTGGCCCGAGCGAAAAAGGCCAAGAGCTGCTCGCAAAGGTCAACAATGGTGAAGAGCTGACCTGGGATGACTTAAACAGCGCAACCTGGGCTGTCATGGGACCAACCTCTGCGTCCGGCTACATCTATCCGTCCCTGTGGCTGCAGGAGCGTTATGGAAAGACGCTGGCCGACCTGGACAATGCTGTTCAGTCCGACTCCTACACCACTTCTCTGGCACGCCTTGCATCCGGACAGGCCGATGTCATGGTTTCCTTCGGACACATCCGTACCAAAAATGCTGCTGACTGGCAGGAGAAGCTGGGCGGAACCGATGAGATGGTAAAACAGACCGGCATCATTGGTGTGACAGAACCGATTTACAACGATATGATCGCCTACAGCAAAAACTCTGAGCTGATGCAGGATGAGGATTTCCGCAAGGCACTGGGAGATTCCTTCATTGAACTTGCAGAAACCGACGAAGGAAAAGAAATTTTCAGCGTGTTCAGCCAGATTGGCTATGAGTGGGGCGATGACGCCAACTACGATGGCGAGCGCGCTGCACAGGAGCTTTTAAAATCCCTCAACTAACGTGGCTGCCCCTTTTTCCGCAGTCACAAATCATATACAGGCAGGTATATTTTTCTATGGAACTTACATTACAGGATTCCGGGAAGCAGTTTCCCGGCGGAACCGTGGCCCTGAAACACGTAAATCTTTCCGTTTCCCAGGGCGAATTTGTCTCCGTCATCGGACCGTCCGGTGCCGGAAAGACAACGCTGTTTCGCATTTTTAACGGCATGGATGCCCTGACCTCCGGCGCTCTTTTGTTTGACGGCAAGCGCCAGGATGCTATGACAAAACGGGAGCAGAAGCAGATCCGCCTCTTCATTGGCACCATCTACCAGGATTTCTGTCTCGTAGAAAATTCCACCTGCCTGGACAATGTCCTTACCGCCTGTCTGCCGGATATGGCACTGTTTCCCGCCGTCTTCGGCCTCTACGGGCATGAGCGCCGCCAAGAAGCCTTAAAACTTCTGGACCGGGTCGGACTCTCTGAAAAAGCAGAAGAACCGGTCAAGGCACTGTCCGGCGGCCAGAAACAGCGTGTGGCCATTGCCCGCGCCCTGATGCGGCATCCAAAATTATTGCTGGCCGATGAACCGGCCGCATCCTTAGACCCGGTTACCGGCCACCAGATTTTAGAGCTGTTAAAGGAAATCCAGAAAACAGAAGGGGTCACCGTTCTGATGAACAGCCACAACCTGGAACTTTCCCTGGAGTTTTCTGACCGGATCATTGGACTGACAGACGGAAGCGTGGCCTTTGACGGAACGCCGGATCAGCTGGATGAAGCCATGATCCGTCTCATTTATGAAAAAGAAGGAGCTAATCCATGACGCAGACCTTACGACACAATCGAAAAACTGCATACCGTCTGTCCGGCTGGTTCCTCCTTCTGGCTGTTTTCTTCGCCGCCGCAGCTTTCACCGGCTGTGATCCGGCGCTTTTTTTTGCGCGGAAAAGCCATCTGGCTGACCTGGTTTCCGACATGCTCCGGACGGACCTTTCCTACCTTCCCAAGATTCTGACACCGCTTTTTTACACCCTGCAGATGTCTGTCTGCGGAACCATTCTCGGATCCGTCCTGGGACTTCTGACAGCTCCTTTCGGCACAGTTTCCCTGCGCTTTCCGGTCGTCTTGCGCAGACTGGTCCGCTTTGTGATTCAGGTGCTTCGCTCCTTCCCGGCTCTGGTACTAGCGCTGCTTGCCACCTTTTTATTCGGACTTGGCACCTTCGCGGGCACCTTTGCCATCACCCTCTACACCTTTGCCATCATGACAAAGCTCACTTATGAGGATGCAGACGCCGCCAACACCGCAGCCTACCTGGCCCTCCGTTCCATGGGCTGTGCCCCGTTTCCGGCCTTTATCCATGCGGTTCTGCCTGAGATTCTTCCCTCATACCTGACCAATGCCCTGTATCTTCTGGAAACCAACGTACGCCAGAGTTCCATCCTGGGCTATGTAGGCGCTGGCGGCATTGGCCTGATCCTGAATGAAAAGATTTCCTGGCGGGAATTTCAGAAGGTGGGCACCATTCTCCTGGTGCTGTTTCTGACCGTCTGTGTCATCGAGAGCATCAGCCGGTATCTGTCTGCCCTGATCCGCAGGGAATTTCTGGTACAGACCGTGTCCGGAGCAAAAAGGAAACGGCACCTCACGCTGCTTGGCACAGGAATACTTCTGGTATTTTTCGTCTGTCTCGCAGCCCAGACACCGCCAGACTTTTCCCATACCAGCCCCGAAACCTTAAAGAGCATGATAGGTGGCCTGCTGCAGGCTGACTGGGCTTTTTTCTTTTCCACAAAAAAAGACGGCCTCTTTTACCTGTTGTTTGAGACTGTCTGTATTTCCATTACAGGAACTGGAATCGGCGCGCTTCTGGCCTTTCCCTTTGCGTTTTTCAGCACCCGCCGGTTCGCTCCTGCCCCAGTATGCGCGGTTTTCCGCCTGCTGGTGATTGCCATCCGCTCCATCCCATTTCTGATTTACGGACTGATTTTCATCCGGGTATCCGGTCCTGGCGCCTTCACCGGAGTGCTGACCCTCGCCATGTGCAGCATCGGCCTTCTGACCAAACGCTTCACCGAATGCCTGGATATGCTGGACCCAGGCCCGTACCGGGCACTCCTTGCCATGGGTGTTTCCCCGCTGGCGGCTATCCGTCACGCCGTGCTTCCACAGATTGCCCCGGCATTCGCCTCTGCTGTTCTTTACCGGTTTGATGTGAATATCCGCGAGGCATCGGTCCTGGGCCTGGTGGGTGCCGGCGGCATCGGCGCCCCGCTCATCTTCGCCATGAACAAATACAACTGGTCACGGGCAGGCGCGATTCTTCTGGGACTGATTCTGCTGGTGTGGATCATGGATGTGGTGTCAGGGAAGCTGGCAGAGAAGTAACATAACCTTTTACTGAACACTCTGGATCATCTCTACAAACACATTTTCACTTCCACCCGGTTCATAGCTCAGTGAATACGCAAATCCGTCCTGCTGCCAGATAGCCAGCTTATACTGCCCCTCATCGCCTTTTAATGTCACCGACACTTCATTTACGGTTATTTCCTTTACATCGGAATAGACATTATAATCTCCGGAAATGTCATCGGTGCCTCTGGCTTTGCGGAACAGCACTGCTTCATCCTGACTTTCCCCCTGGTATTCCACCTGTGCGAATTCATTCCATCCGTTTGTATACACGGTGCTGGTCACTTCAAATGGAATGTTTTTCACTTCCAGCACAGAAAAACCAATGGACTTGGAAAGTTCTGCAAGGGAATCCACTTCCACCATGCCGTTTCCAACCATGGCACCAGCCTGGCCGCCTGCCTCATTCTGAGACTCTTCTGGTCCCGGCACTTCAAAGCCTGCCATGGTCTCTCCCGGTGCCGTCCCGACTGCCGTGCCCGTGGGATCCTGCGGAAGTCCATTTCCCCGATGCAGCAGCTGCGGCACAGTCAATCCGCCCACAAGCAGCATCATGATACAGGTTGCAACGGAAAGATACCTGGAAGTCCGGCCATAGGACAGGAAGCGGCTGTGAATAATCTTTCCGGATTCTGGTATTTTTTCAGTCTCTATCCCTTCTTTCACATTCTGAAGGATACGCTGCTTCATCTCATCCGTCACCCGGACCTGATCCATGATTTCGTTATACTTCTTACTCAAAATCGTAGTCCTCCTTCAGAATTTTCTTCAACTGCTCCCGGCCTCTGCGCAGATCCGACCGCACCGTGCTTTCCCGGCGGTTTAAGATCTTTGCGATCTGGGCGGTAGGATATCCCTCATAATAGAAGAGATGGATCACTTCACGGTTTGCGTCCGGCAGCTGCTTCACCGCCTCCCACAGAAAAGAAAGGTCCTCCTACTCCTGACGCACCAGGGTTTCTTCCAGTTCATCGGTGTCCCGCAGGCGGTTGTAATCCAGACGGTTTTTGCTTAAGTTTGCTGCCACCCGGAGGAGCCAGGCCTTTTCATGCTCTGGTCCCTGAAGCTCCGGCTGCACGGTCAGATATCTGATCAAAGTCTCCTGCAGGATTTCTTCCGCATCACTCATGTTATGAAGGTAGGAATAGGCCATCCGCAAAATTGCGTTACCAAAGGTGTCCAGAAGACGTTCTGCATTCCGGCCAAACTGCTCTGCATTCTGCGCTATATTCTCCTCTGCATTCTGAATTTTTCACGGCTGTTTTTACTTTTTATGCCGTTCTATCTTATATACAGACGAGGGCTGCGAAATGTTGCAGCAAAAGAAAAATATTTTTTTAGTAGCTGATATAGTGGTGCACCATATCCCTGGCGCGCTTATATTCCTCCAGGTTCATGGTGATCTTTCCTTTTTCTATGGAAATAACCCGGTCCTCTTCCAGTTTTTTGATGGTTCGGTTTAAAGTCTTCACGGTAATGCCGCACTCCTCATAGAGCTGCTGCCGGGTCTTTTTGATGATGATGTGCCCCGTCTTCTCAACCTTCTCCATGGCAGCCGCACGCAGGACATAGTCCAGCAAAATAAACTGCGGTGGATAAAAGAGCCTTGCGCCGCGGTTGTAGGAGGAACGGTAGAGCTTGTAGGCGATCTTGTGAGCCACCAGACGCAGGAAGTGGATATCCTTCGCAATCCAGTCCTCAAAATCCTTCCGGCTGATGTAAAAGACCGTTGTCTCGGTCAGTGTTTCAATGGTTACGGAGGTTTTCGGCATGCCCGCCAGAATCGTCACCTCGCCCACAAAGTCAATGGGCTCATTCTTCTCAATCATGAACACATTGCCGTTCTGGAATTCATTGATCACCCGGTGCTCACCCCTGGCAATGATTCCAAAATATTCCAGCTCGTAATCCTTCTGGTGGATGATAACGCCTGGCGCGTAGGTTTTGATCCAGTAGCGCTGTTCCAGCTCCTTTGGCATATATTTTAAGTAGTTTTCCAGTTCCGGTACTTCTTTTCTCAGTTCTTCCAGTGTCATTGTCCCTGCCCCCGTCTTCGGTCATTCTTTCTCGTCCGCTTTTTCACATTTCGGCCTTTTGCATTCCGCTTTTTCACATTTCCGCTTTTTCGTATTTCATCTATTTTGCATGATCTGCCCACCCCGCGGACAACACCGATTGTATTTTTCATTATAATTTGAAACTTCTTCCCTGAAAAGTCCCATTTGTCCTTTTTTGAAAACGCCTCTTACGCTAGAATGAGCGTGTTGAGAAACGTTACACAAAAAACTTACACAAAGGAGTAACCTTATGGACAAGTACATGTATCCTTCCCTCAAGGCCCGCATTCAGGCGGAGTACAAGATCTATCTGCTGGCATTTCTCTTTATTGCCATCGCAGACAAAATCGGCCAGATCAAAATCCCCTTCGGTCTCGGCACCTTTATTCTCTTCCCTATTTTCTATTCCCTGATCCTTGGCATTCTCTCCGGCCCGCAGGTCGCAAAGATTGTAAAATCCAAAGAAGTCAAAGCGGCATCCAAACTGGTTATCGTCGCCATCTGTCCCTTTATCGCAAAACTCGGCATCAACGCAGGCGCAAGCATTGAGACCGTCATTTCCGCTGGTCCGGCCCTGCTGTTACAGGAATTCGGAAATCTGGGCACCATCTTTTTAGCAATGCCGATGGCTCTGATGCTTGGCTTAAAGCGCGAGGCCATCGGCGCTACCCACTCCATCAACCGTGAGACCAACCTGGCCCTCATCACCGATATGTACGGACCAGATTCACCGGAGACCCGCGGCAGCCTTTCCATCTATGTGGTAGGCGGCATGATCGGCACCATTTACTTCGGCTTCATGGTTTCCATTATCGCTTCCTTAAACATTTTCCATCCCTATGCCCTGGGCATGTCCTCCGGTGTGGGCGCCGGCATCATGATGGCCAGCGCAACTGCTGTCCTCACCGAGATCTATCCGGCTATGGCAGATCAGATTTCTGCACTGGCCAGCGCCAGCGAGACCATCTCCGGCATCGATGGCATCTACATGGCGATCTTTATCGGCATCCCGCTGTGCAACTGGCTGTACGCAAAGCTGGAGCCGGTCCTTGGCCGCAGAAGCAACAAGAACGCAAGCAAAACCAACGCATAATATCTGGAGGAACAAATCAGTATGAGATACATTGAATGGGCATTTTTATTTCTGTTATCCGGCCTTGGCATTGCCCTGGCAAACTTTGTCGGCTTCCACGTAGCCTTCACCGACTCCCTTCCGGGTGTCTGCATCCTGCTTGTCATTGCCATTGCAGGCGTTGCAGTCAGCAAAGTCGTTCCGTTAAAGCTTCCGATTGTTGCTTACGTTTCCATCCTGGGACTGTTAGCTGCTTCCCCGATTTCTCCGTGCCGTGAGTTTGTCATTGCTTCTGCCGGAAAGATTAACTTCACCGCTCCGCTCACCATGGTAGGCGCTTACGCAGGAATCTCCATCAGCGACCAGATCCACACCTTCGTAAAACAGGGCTGGAAGATGATCCTGATCGGCATCTTTGTCATGACCGGAACCTTTGTGTTCTCCGCAATCATTGCTCAGATCGGACTGACACTCACCGGAGCTATCTAGGAGGGCTTTTATGGCTGATTTACGCATTACCCATGTGTCCGTTCTTTTGGAGGACGGAACCATTTTAAAAGACCAGAATGTGGATGTAACCGGCGGACACTTCTCCCGCATCGCACCGGCCGGGGAAGATTCTTCTGCGAGCGCAGCCTGTGCCGCTGCCAGTCTGGCGACCGGAACATCTGTCCAGAACGGCGCAGACACTGTTCCTGATCAGACTCTGGACGGCCGCGGCAAGCTTCTCATGCCGGGTCTGGCCGACTGCCACATGCACACCGGCCAGCAGCTGTTAAAGGGCCGCGTCCTGGACGAGCTCCCCATGATCTGGACCCGGATCATGCTTCCCTTTGAAAGCACCCTGACACCGGAAAACATGCGTCTCAGCGCAGAGCTGGCCGCCCTGGAGATGATCCGCTCCGGCACCACCGCATTCATCGATGCCGGAAGCTACCATATGAAAGAGGCCGTAAAGGTCTACCGCAAATCCGGTCTGTGCGGCGTCCTCTCCCTCTCCACCATGGATGAAAAGGGACTCCCCGCTTCCATTGCCACCACAACAGAGGAGGCCGTAAGCCTGGCCGATGACTTTTACGAATTCTGCAAGGAGGATTCAAGACTGAAACCAGCCTACGCCCTGCGTTCCCTCATCTCCTGTTCCGAAGACCTGATCCGTCAGACCTCCGAGCACGCAAATGAGCGGCAAGCGCTCTTGCAGGCTCACATGAATGAATATGCAGGCGAAGTCAATTTCCACCTGCAGCGTTTCCAGCTGCGTCCCTACGAGTACCTGGATTCCCTCGGTGTCTTAAGTGACCGCTTCATCGGCGCCCACAGCATCATCCTCTCTGAGCACGAAAAGGCTTTGCTGCGTGACCGGGATGTGAAGGTCTGCCACTGCCCCTTCAGCAACTGCGGCAAGGGCATTCCGGATACCCCATCCCTCTTAGAGCAGGGCATCTGCGTGGGGCTTGGCACCGACGGCGCGGCCCACGGCGGCTTAAGCCTCTGGAATGAGATGAAGATTTTCCGCTCCGTCATGAACGCAAAACACGGCGTGGCCCAGGGCAATCCGTCCATCATGCCGGCAAAGCAGATCCTCTCCATGGCCACAAGAGACGGCTACCGTCTGATGAAAGAAGACGGCGGCGTCATCGCAGCCGGAAAGAAAGCTGACTTCATCACCATAAATTTACGCCAGCCACATCTATATCCTACTGGAAATCTGGTGAATACGCTGTTAGAATGTGTAACAGCGGCAGATGTCTGCGATGCAGCCGTAGACGGACAGCTTCTGATGAAGAACCGCGAGGTTCTGACTCTGGACGAGGAGCGCATTCTGGCTGACGCAGAACGTTATATGAATACTCTGTAAAAAATTCAACGCAGCTATCCTGCTCCGAAACCGGATGGGATAGCTGCGATTTTATCAAAAGAAAGGTAATTTTCACTATGATCATGACTTCCCTGATTCTGATGATCCTGTTAAACATCATTGTGGGTGCCTGCGTAGGACTGACCGGCATTGCCGGTTTCCTGCTTCCCATGTTTTACACCGGTTTTCTAAACATGCCCTCCACTGAAGCACTGGCTTTAAGCTTCTCCGCCTTTCTGGTATCCGGCATCATCGGTTCCATCAATTTTTACCGGGCAGGGAACCTGGAAATACGCCCCGCCCTGGTACTCTCCCTGGGAAGCCTGATCGGTGCCATCTTCGGCGTAAAGATCAACCTGCTGATCCCGGAATCCACCATCAAGGTAATCTTATACCTGGTAGTGCTCTTCTCCGGCATCTCCATCCTGCTGCGAAAGGATGCCCCGGCCGGGGACAAGAGCCGCAGGCTGGTCAAAGCTGATACCAGAAAAAATCTGCTCTACGTGGTACTTGGCATCGTGACCGGTGCCATCTGCGCCGCCTCCGGAGCCGGCGGCCCGGTCCTCGTCATGCCCCTTTTAACCGTAATCGGCTTTCCGGTCCACACCGCAGTCGGCGTAGCCCTCTTCGATTCCATCGCCATTGCCCTTGTGGCAGCTTCCGGCTATCTGGTCCATGCGGCAGGAAGTAAAGAAATGTGGATGCTGCTCCCCATCCTTCTGATTGGCCACGCCATCGGTGTCTTCTTCGGCAGCCGCAACGCCACCCGCATCAACCAGAAGCTGTTAAAACGGATTGTGGCCGTTGCCTCCATCCTAATCGCACTCATGAAGCTGCTCCTGTAAATGCAAAAATATTGATATGTAATCACTAAAAGGTCCGGAAGAGAATGAGACCGCATGCTTTTTCTTACCGTAGCAAAACTAATAACGCAGAAGTTCCGGACTCCTCATGCAGAATAAGCAGACACATTGGAATTTTCTTCATGAGCAAGCATAGCGTCAGACCGGAGACCCTTGTTTGAGCACGCATCGCGTGCGAGTTTGGGTCGCAGGTTTGACAATAAGCGGCGCAGCGAATGAAGTACAAAATTCCACCGTGTCTGCGGTTCTGTATGAGGAGTCCGGAACTTAGGACCTTTATTCGGTTTTGTGTGTCAAATTTTCTAGCCCTGAATAAATCTGCTTAAGAACTCCTTGGTCTTTGCTTTCTGCGGATTGCCGAAGATATCTGCCGGCTTTCCTTCCTCCTCAATGACTCCGTCTGCCATGAATACCACATGGTTGGAGACATCGCGGGCAAAGGCCATCTCATGAGTTACGATGATCATGGTGATGCCTTCCTTTGCAAGGGTACGCATAACGGCCAGTACCTCGCCTACCATCTGGGGATCCAGCGCGGAGGTCGGCTCATCGAACAGCAGCACTTCCGGCTCCATAGCCAGAGCACGGGCGATGGCCACACGCTGCTTCTGTCCGCCGGAGATCTGCTTCGGCTTTGCGTTGATGTACGGTGCCATGCCTACCTTTTCCAGATACTTCATGGCATTCTGTTTTGCTTCCTCTTTGGAACGCTTTAACACCTTGGTCTGGCCGATCATGCAGTTTTCCAGAACGGTCAGGTTGTTAAACAGGTTAAAGCTCTGGAACACCATGCCTACCTTAGAACGGTATGCCGGGACATTGACACCCTTGTCGGTGATGTCCTTCTCATGATAGAGGATCTCTCCGGTGGTCGGAGTCTCCAGCATGTTGATACAGCGCAGCAGCGTAGACTTACCAGAACCGGACGCGCCAATGATACAGGTTACGTCTCCGGTATCTACCGTAAAGTCAATGTCACGCAGGACAACATGCTTGCCGAAGGATTTGCTTAAATGACGAATTTCCAGTACATGATTCTCTGCCATTGTTAGTCTTCCTCCTTCTTTTTCTCTTCATAACGGTACATGCCGCTGGTGTGGGCCAGGGTGTCCGTGGTTGCCAGATCATAGTTGTCAGAACCGTCCATGCGGTTCTCCAGCCACCGCAGGATGCGGGAGCAGGTAAAGGTCATGATGAAGTACACGATCATGGTGATGGTGTAGGTCTCAAAATTCATGTACAGGGCACCTGCTGCGGATTTGGTCTTGTAAAGCAGCTCTGCCACACCGATCACGGAAAGCACGCAGCTGTCCTTGATGTTGATGATCAGGTTGTTGCCGATCTGCGGCATGATGTTTCTCAGGGCCTGGGGCAGAATGACATAAAGCATGGTCTGTACATGGGTCATGCCAATGGCCTTTGCGCCCTCAGTCTGGCCCGGATCAATGGAAAGGATACCGCCGCGGACTGTCTCAGCCATGTAGGCACCGGTATTGATGGACAGGATAAAATATGCGGCCTGCCACATGCTTAAGTTTAAGCCTAAAAGCGGAAGCATACCGTAATAAATGAACATGGCCTGCGCCATCATCGGGGTACCGCGGAAAAATTCCACGTAGGCATTCATGATGAGCTTGATCACCCATAAAACTGCCTTCTTAATCGGATTGTCTTTTGCTTCAACCGGAATGGTCTGCACAATACCCACTGCGAAACCGATGATGCATCCCACAATGGTGCCCACCAGCGCAATGCGGATGCTGACTCCTGCACCCTGCAGCATAGACATTCCGTATCTCTGGAATACGACCATCACACGGCCGAAAAAGTCTGTTGGCATAATACTTCTCCTCTGAAATTTAAAACTGTAGATTAAGGGCGCGCCTGACGGTGCGCCCACATGGAATCTGAATTAGTTAGCCAGCGGCTGAACAGAAATAGCCTCGTCCATCATAGCAGAAAAATCATCTTTGGTCATCTTGGTGAGGACGCTGTCGATGGCTTCTTTTAACTCGGTGTTGCCCTTCTTCATGGAGATACCGATGTTGATATCCTCATCGCTTACCTGGAAGTCGTCATCACCGCCGCCAAACTCAAGCATCTTGAAGTTCGGGTAAGCAACTAAAGCGCCTTTACCGGTCGGCTGGTCGGTTACAACCAGGTCACACTTGTCTGCGTTTAAGGACATCAGCATATCCGGTGCGCTCGCGGTTGCAGCCAGGATGTTTGCGTCCGGAATCTGCGGCAGGCAGTTCTGATACCAGATGGTGCTCTGCTGGGAGGTACAGGTTGCGCCGGCCAGATCTGCAACGCTCTTTGCGTCTGCATACTTGCCGTCCTGTTTTACCAGGGTAACGATGGTTGCGTAGTAGTACGGCTCAGAGAAATCGACTGCCTGAAGACGCTCCTCGGTGATGGACTGTCCTGCGATAACACAGTCAACCTGACCAGACTGGATAGCCGGGATCAGGGAATCCCAGTCAAGACGTACGATCTGAAGATCATAGCCTAACTCGTCACAGATTTTCTTTGCCATCATAACATCGTAGCCGTAAGCGTATTCGTTGCTGTCTGCGATCGGAACCGCGCCGTTGGAATCATCCGGCTGGGTCCAGTTGTACGGTGCGTATGCGCACTCCATAGCTACCTTTAATACTTTCTTCTCGCCGTCCTTTGCAGCCTCGGTCTCGCCTGCTGCAGTGGTCTCTGCTGCATCTGCCGCGCTCTCTGCTGCGGTGGCATCTGCTGCTGCGGTGGTCTCAGCCTTGCTGCCGCCGCATGCGGTCATGGATGCTGCCATCAGGGCTGCCATAGCGGCTGCCATCAGTTTCTTTGCGTTCTTTTTCATAATGTTTCCTCCTCGCGCATGAAAAAAGTAAAGAAGCCCCTTGGTTGAAGGCTCCTTTGCTTTCTTTTTCACGCATATTCTTGGTTTATAAGCTTGTTTTATCATACAACCCGTCTGTATCTTTGTCAATTGCTTATTTTCTTAACTGCCCCATTCCTGCTCAGTTTCCCGGCCCCGGTGTCTGGGATACTCCAGGTGAACTGCTCACGCCAGAGCCTGATGCTCCCCCGGGACCGCCCGGACTGCTCTGGGTTCCGTTGGAGCCGGAACCCGGACCGCCCGATGAGGAACTGCCGGAGGACGCATTCTGTCCGGAACTGTTCTGCCCCGGATAAGCCTGGGCAGAGCCTGGGGACTGTGCGGATGTCGGCTGGGAAGCCGGCTGCGCTGCCGTTGTCGGCTGCGGCTGAGCGGTCGTTGTCGGCTGCGGCTGGGCGGCCGTTGTTGGCTGCGGCTGGGCGGCCGTTGTTGGCTGCGGCTGAGCGGCCGTTGTCGGCTGCGGCTTTGTCTCCGATTCTGTCTGGGCCGGCTGGGTCTGCTGAGGCTTCGTCTCGGATGCTGCGCCGCCATTCTGGGCCGTGGTGCTGGTCGTGCCGCTCCCCGAGCCATCCAGATGATAGCAGAGTACCGGCATGCCCGCAGAAATATTCTCATAAATCGTCTTGGCTACCGCCGGCGGCAGATTGATACAGCCATGGGAACCATTTGTCTTGTAAATCCTGCCGCCAAAGCTGGACCGCCAGTAAGCATCGTGCATGCCAATACCGCCGTTAAACGGCATCCAGTAAGACACCGGTGTCGCGTAATTCTCGCCCTTTAAGGTCGCATTGCGCTGCTTGTAAGTCAGCGGATATACACCGGCCGGAGTGCTCCAGCCCCTGGACTCATTGCCGGACACAAAGTCCGACTCCACCACAAGTTTTCCTTCCTTATAGAAGAACATGTGCTGGGCCGTCAGGTTGATCTCCGCGTACGTATTGCCGTAGTCATTTGCATCATGGGAGGCCGCCGTCTGGCTGTAGACCGGCTCCCGCTCCTGGCTCTCACAGGAAAGGAGAATCTGTTTTAAGGCCTCGGTTTCCTCACTCTGGTTAATTTTCCAGCCGTACACACTTTTGCTGATGGTAACGGTCTGCCCGTAAGAGGTTTTCAGGGTCTTTGGCTTGTAAGCTGTATTGTAGGTCTGAGCCAGCCAGGACACATACTCTCCAATCTTTGACTCATCCAGAGACACGCCGCCCTGCCCGTCGCTCACCAGCCAGGTATGGATTTTTTCGCCATCCAGTACCTCGTTTTTGCTGCCAAAGCGGTAGGTGACTGTGGTATGTACATACTGGTTCCATGCTGCGAGTTCTGCATTCAGTGCCTCATTGTCTGCTGTAATCTGGGGTTTTTCGTATACATCCGCCTCTTCCAGAGAAAGAGTTTCCTGAAAATTTAAAATTGCGTCTTTGACCGCGTCAGAAAGAAGCTGCGGATCCGGCTTCGCACCCGGGTTCTCCGGCACAATCTCATATCCCGTTCCGGATATATAATCCGATATGTACGCATCCTCCGGTGCCGCAGCCTGCTCTGGTTTTAAACAGTTAAGCCCTGATACCGCGTCAGAAAGCTTTGTCTCATCAAAGGCCGCCATGGTATCAATGGTATAGTCCACATACCGGCCAACGTGAAATCCCCAGGCAAGAGTACTCTGGTTTTGCAGGATCTGCTCCAGCGTCCCGTCAAATTCCGGGTGAAGGCCAATTTCACTTCCACAGATCACTTCATCCGCACCGCCCCGCTCCTGAAGTGTCAGGATATAGCCACTGGTCCCCTCCGTAATCTTCGTTTTGGTTTCTTCCGGGGTCAGTCCAGACACATCCAGACCATTGATGGTGGTATTAGGGAAATAGACCCATTTGTATTTCTGGCCCATTCCCACATAGACAGCGCCGGCAGCAACTGCCGCAGTCAGGACTGCTCCCCCGACTGCTACGGCAATTTTTCTGCCGGCTCTTTTCCGTTCCTGTCCCTGATTTTCAGAATCCTGTGCCGCGTGATTCGGTGCGGCCTGATTCTGCGTGTTCTCATTCAGCCCGCTCTGACGATTCTTTTCCTCATTCTCCTTCCGTTTTTGCCTGTTCCATTTGCCACGGCTGCGCCCATGGCCAGCCCGCTGATTTTCTGTTTCCATAAATATCTTTCATTCCTTCTATACATTGTCCTTGTTAGTTATAGCAGATGACCGGAATCCCAGTGTATACCAGGTCATAAAGTGCCGCTGCCTTATCCGGCGGCAGGTTCACGCAGCCGTGGCTGCCGCTGTTCTGGTAAATGGTTCCGCCAAATTTGCTGCGCCAGTTCGCGTCGTGAAGTCCAATTCCGCCATTAAACGGCATCCAGTAAGACACCGGTGTCTCGTATTCGTACTTGCCATCCGCCTGCTTCTGTCCGCGCAGAACACGGTCACGCTGCTTGTAGGTGAGACTGTAAAGTCCCGGCGGTGTCGTGTAATTCTTGGATACATTGCCTGTAACGCACGGTGCCTCCCAGACTACTGCTCCATCCTTCGTCATGTATACATGCTGACCGGAGAGATCTACCTCCACATAAGTACTGCCCCACTCGGCCGCGCTGCGGTCCACCGCTTTTGACGCATAGACCGGTTCCCTGCTCTGGGACTGAGCCGTGCGTATCACATCCGCAAGAGCCTGGGCTTCTCCGGCCTGGTCAATTTTCCAGCCAAACGGTCCGGTCACGCTGACATCCCGGCCGGTGGCTGTATGAAAGGCGCGGGCAGTTCCCGCTGTATTGTATTTCGCAGCCAAAGCCTGTACGTAAGCATTCACCTGATCCATATTCAGCTGAATCTGCCCCTCTGCGCTGCCTGTGATCCAGGAACAGATGGTTGCGGAATCCAGGACCTCGCTCTGCTCTCCAAATGTATAAGTGACCGTCATCTCCCGGCAACGGTTCATGGTGTCGCAGAGTGTTTTTAAGTTCTCGTCATCCTTGGTCACAGACGGAGTGTAATAGCAGCCTGCTGCCTCCAGATCCACCTCTGTCTCCCCTTTGGATGCCGCCTCCCGGATAAGCTGTGCGGTCTTTTCCCGGTCTGCGTTATTGCCGCGCACCTCCGGGACAATGGTGAAGGGCTGGCCTTCCTGATAACCGGACACATAGGCATCTTCCGTTGTGACAATACTGCTGCCGCTGATGGCATTTAAACTGCCGATCTTCGCGTCCAGCGCCGCGCTGTCAAAGCTGCCTGTCATATCAGAACGGTGCTTGTTGTCCACATCCGGGCCGGAGAGCCGTCCGGACGAATTCTGCTGATCCAGGATCTGCTGCAGATACCCCTCTGGCAGTCCCACGGAATAGCCAATCTCCGGACCGGTGATGACCTCCGTCTTTCCGCCCTTTTCTTTTATGGTAAGTTTGTAATCGCTGGCATAAAAATCCGCAATGCGCTGTGTAGCCTGGTCCACCGTCATATTGCTGATGCCAAGGCCGTTCACCGAGGTTCCGGGCACAAAGGTAGTTTCATCTGCGTAGGCTGTGCAGGACAGCGTAAGAGCCAATCCGGCAGCAAAAACCATACATTTTACGTTTCGTCTCCAACTTTTTTTCATATTCCATCCTCCTGACACGCGTCATGTCTTATTCGAACCGGCCTTATCTCCGGCCGGCAAAATCCGTTTTCGCAGCAATCGTATCTCCCATTATAGAAGCAGTCAGAAAAACCGTCAAGCACATGCACCTGACGGTTTTCTTACGGTTTTAGGAATGGATCAGCCAGAAGAAATATCCGGCATAGCAAAGCAACATCAGAGTTCCATTATGATCTTCATAAGCATATCCTCCTTTTCCGGTACCGGATCTCCTCTTTTCGTAATACGAAAAGCGAGACCTCCACCGTACCCTTGTTCTTTGTACGGTGAAAGTCTCGCTGCTTGGTCGTAAACCGGATTTTCCAGTTTTTAACATACTTTTAACTGTCTTCAGGCCTCTTCGCTGTTCTTTTTCTCAGCTGCCTGTCTCTGAAGTGCTGCGGAGGCTGCTGCCGCAATGGCCTGGTCGGACGCTGCCTGGGCTTTTGCTGCCGGATCCTGCGGTACCGAAACCGGACGGTTCACTGCCAGTGGAAGGTTCACGCCCATAATATTTAAGACAACACCCTTTGCTTCTTTATCTAATACCTTCGGAAGCTGCGCCGCGTCTACAATGACCGGCTTAAACGCATTGTTGCGGTTAAAACGGCTGAATTCCACAGCATCGGTAAATACCAGCTGGTATTTATCACCAGTATTCAGCTTAACCAGCGGAGTTCCTTTGCCATCCTGCTGAAGCGCAAAGATGAATTTGCTCTTCATAAAGTCAGCAGACATCTCTTCCTGGAGCTGTGCCATGCGCTTTGCGTCCTGAAGTTCCTTCGGTCTGCGCACCTCCTGGGCAAAATACAGGGCGGTCAGATGAAGCTGCGGATTTTCAATCCACTGCTTGCCCTCTTCCACCTGCGGATTTTCTCTGCGCTTTGCGAATTCATCAATCTGGAGCAGATCCATTTTGTCATCATAGTGGATTTCCAGCGCATTGACGCCCATGGTATAAAGATTGGTAAAAAACAAAAGCATATGGTTAGAAAGAATCTTTGCAACTCCTACCGGAATCTTCTCTTCCTTTAACTCTGTCACTCTTGCCTTTGCGGCATCCTCAGACAGATAGACGAATACCTTGTCGTCATAGGTTTCTCCATCACACTCTACGTATGGCTCCTTGGTATATCCTGAAATCAGTGCGTACACTGCACCCTCTGCGTCTTTCATCTGCGCCAGCAGTCTGTCTTTTCCCTCACTCATATTGCTCTCCTGTCCGCGGTTCCACATGGTAGTTTCTGCGTTCCGCCTGTCTTTTTCCGTGAATCTCTTTCCTGTCGCTTCACGGTCTGCTCCTAATTATACAGGCTTTTTTTCTCTTTTTCAAGCAGATCAGTTCCAGTTCATCCGTCCATAGCGCAGGGTCATGCCGTGGATCTCCTGTTTTAAGTCTTCAGTCAGGTCAGACTTGGCCAGACGCCATTTCCAGTTCGTTCCCACTGTGGACGGCTTATTGATCCGGCTGCGGTTGTCCAACCCCATATAATCCTGCATCGGAATAACGCAGAGAACTGACCGGCTGCGAAGGATCAGGCTAATCAGGGACTTGCCCAGCTTTGACTGCGGGGTATACTGGTCGCAGAGATACTCCCGTACCATCTTCTGTTCTTCCGGAGTAATACTCTTCCACCAGCCAGCCAGAGTCTCATTGTCATGAGTTCCCGTGTAGGCTACGGAATTTTCTGTATAGTTGTGCGGCAGATAGTCGTTGGCACAGCCGGAATCCCTGGAATCAAACGCGAACTCCAGCACCTTCATGCCCGGAAAACCGCTTTCCTGCACCAGACGGCGCACGGAATCCGTCACATAACCCAGATCCTCGGCAATGACCTGCTTCCAGCCAAGAGCCTGCTCCACCTTCCGGAACAGGTCAATGCCCGGTCCCTTTTCCCAGTGTCCGTTCACGGCAGAAGTCTCCCCGTACGGAATGGAATAATACTCGTCAAAGCCCCGGAAATGATCGATGCGCACGACATCGTAAAGGCGGAAACAATGGGCCAGTCTTGAGATCCACCACTGATATCCGGTTTCCCGGTGATAATCCCAGCGGTAAAGCGGATTCCCCCAGAGCTGTCCGTCTGCGGAGAAGCCATCCGGCGGGCAGCCGGCCACCGCAAGCGGGAGATTGTCTGCGTCTAACTGAAACAGCTCCGGATGCGCCCAGGCATCCGCGCTGTCCATAGATACATAGATTGGGATATCTCCGACCAGCTGGATTCCCCGCTCATTGGCATAGGTTTTCAGCTGGTTCCACTGGAGGTAAAACTGATACTGCAGATACTGCTGGAATTCAATATCAAAATACAGTTCCCTACGGTAATAGTCCATGGCATTGCCCCAGCGCAGGCGGATATCTTCTGCCCATTTCGTCCACTCTACGCCATCAAACCGGTCTTTAACAGCCATAAAAAGGGCATAATCAGAAAGCCACCAGTTATTTTCGGCAACAAACTTCTGGTAATCCGGATTTTCATGGATATGGCTGCGCTCATAGGCCTTGCGAAGCAGCGGATAACGGCCAAGATAAAGTTTTTCATAGTCAATATTGCGCTCGTTCTTTCCAAAATCTACCGCGTCGCATTCTTCTTTTGTCAGAACGCCCTCCTCAATCAGCGCTTCCAGGCTGATAAAGTAAGGATTTCCCGCAAACGTGGAAAATGACTGATACGGGGAATCCCCGTAGCTGGTCGGTCCCAGCGGAAGGATCTGCCAGTAACTCTGTCCGGCTCCCTTCAGCCAGTCCACAAATTCATAAGCGCTTTTTGAGAAACATCCGATGCCGTATCTGGACGGCAGACTGCTAAGCGGCAGCAAAATTCCTGCTGATCTGTTCATATATTCAATACTCCCTTATTGTTTTCATTCTGATTTCAAACGATCCGGCTGCGTTCAGACCGTTACCATAACGCCAAAATGATCCGATACCACCGGATAAAGCGTTCCATTGCAGATAACTCTGCTGGAACGGATCCGGACCGGATTCCGGCTGAACATATAATCCAGGCGGCAGTTCTCCCCTTCTGCCATCTTATCTCTCCAGCCGTCAATCACATGGTCCACGGTCGCGCCGTCATCTTTTTGCGCTGCCAGAACATAGCTGTCCAGCCACCCTGCTTTCCGGATGCAGTCATAGCCTTCGCCCGATACTGCCGACGGGCTGTTAAAATCTCCCAGAAGCCAGACATTTTTCCCACTGTCCAGCCTGCCCTTTTCCTGCAGGAACTGGTTTAACTGTTCCCACTGCCCTGCAAACGGGTCTTCCGCATCGTCCCACCAGCCCATGTGAACGGTATAAAACCAGGTGTCCGGATCTGCCTCCGTGCGGATGCCCAGCACCCGCCTGGTCTTCCAGTAATGATAATCGAAGGAGCGGCTGATCTGAAACTGGTCCGTATCCGCAATGGGTGATAAACTGAACACAGCCATGCCTTCGTCATAGCGGTCATAGCCCATCTTTGCCGAGATCCAGGTCCAGGAATAAGAAAGCCCGGAATCCTTTAAAAGCTCTGCAAGCCTTGCCGCATGATTTCCTCTCCGCACTGGAAGAGAAAAGCCACGGCAGCGCACAAACCCGGGCAGCTTTTCATCCGGCCATATTTCCTCACAGGCCAGCTGGTTTACCTCCTGCATGGCCAGAATGTCCGGTTTTTCTTTCCGGATGACCTCAGCAAACGCATGCAGCTTTTCCTCGTAATGCTCCTCAATGAGGCTGTGGGTATTCAGTGTGATCAGTTTCATGTTCTGTCCTCTTTTTCTTCCCCCGCAAAGGATTTTGGGGAATCCTTTGCGGCTGTTTTCTTACAGAATATCGTTGATATCGGATTTCAGCACATCGGCCTTCGGTCCGTAAACAGCCTGGATTCCCTGATCCTTTTTGATCAGTCCCAATGCCCCTTCTGCTTTCCACTCCGGAAGCTCTGCCACTTTGGAAATATCCTTGACTGTAACACGAAGACGGGTCATGCAGGCATCTACCAGCACAATATTTTCTCTGCCTCCAAGCAGCGCGATGATGCGTTCCGCCTGACTGTTTCCCTTCTTTGTTCCGGTGCCTGCGGTACTGCTTCCTTCCGTCTGATCTCCATCCTCCGGCGCTGTCTCATCGGTATAGTTGCCAAGACGGCCCGGAGTCGCGAAATGGAACTTTCCAATCATGACATACGCAACCACATAACCGATGATGAAAAATACCACCACGCAGATTACAAAGTTGATAAGATCACCGCCCAGGCCAGCCTTTAAGGACATCGGAATACGGGTGACAAATTCCAGGTTTCCGAAGGAATGGAGGCGCAGATGGATCACACCTGCCATGGCAAAGGCACATCCCTGCAGCACTGCGTAAAGCACATAGAGCGGCAGCGCGCAGAACATAAACATAAATTCCAGCGGTTCGGTCACACCGGTCAGGAACACGGCCAGCACGGTAGACACAAACATAGAACGGTAATTCTGACGCTTATCCGCATCAACACGGCGGTACATAGCCACAGCGATACCAAGAAGCAGGCCTGTAGCTCCGATCATCTGGCCTACCTTGAACCGGGCCGGTGTTACCGTAGTAAGAAGATTCGTGTAGGCTTCCATATCGCCCGCATTTTTAAAGTTGATCAGGTCTGTTGCCCAGGCCAGCCACAGCGGATCCTGGCCAAATACCTGGCTTCCAGCGTTCACACCGGTCGCAATGGTGTAGGTGCCGCCAAAGGAAGTGTAGTTCATCGGAATGGTCAGCATATGATGCAGGCCGAACGGCAGCAGCAGACGCTCCAGGGTTCCGTAGATGAACGGTGCCAGGATCGGTGATGTGGAAGAAGAATTCGCGATCCATACACCAAAGGCGTTGATTCCGAACTGTACAACCGGCCATACCAGAGCCAGAACCAGAGAAATGATCACGGACCAGGCAATGCAGACCATCGGCACAAACCGTTTGCCGTTAAAGAATGCCAGGGCATCCGGCAGCTTGCGGAAATTGTAGTAGCGGTTATAGATCACGCCTCCGGCAAAACCGGAAATGATTCCCACAAAAACACCCATATTCAGAGCCGGAGCGCCAAGCACGGAAGTAAAGTATCCGTTTACCAGAATTTCCTGGCCAAACAATGTGTGGGTCACGGCCTCCGGATCACTGAGCATAGCTGAGGTCACCCCGAAGATGGAGCCGGTGATCTGGTTGATCAGGATAAAGGTGATGATTGCCGCGAAGGCACCGCCTGCACGTTCCTTGGCCCAGGAACCGCCAATTGCTACCGCAAACAGGATATGAAGATTATTGATCACGGCCCAGCCGATGTTCTCCATCGTACTTCCCACCGTCATCAGCACAGACATATCTGCTCCCGCCATCTGAACCAGCTTTCCAAGGCTGATCATAAATCCTGCTGCCGGCATGACCGCAATGACGGTCATTAAGACTTTGCCAAGCTTCTGCAGAAAATCAAAGTTAAAATTCAGGCGCGGCTTCTGTGACGGCTTCTCACCTGTGCTGTCTGCGGATGTTTTCACCATCTCCGCTTCTTTTGCCCCAGTGCCCGCAGACGTCTCCAGGCTGTCTGCAGTTTTCTGCTCATGGTCCGGGACTGTCTCCACAGTCTCTGCCGTTTCCATCAGCACCGTTTTACCGGCCTGAACTGGGCCCTCTGTGCCGCTTAGCTGCTGCCCGTTTAAACCGCCGCACACCAGAACCGGTGTGATTGGATTGATCTCGCGCTCTTTTAAATAGGCCAGATCCACCTCTGCCAAAAGGTCCCCGGCCTTTACCTTATCACCTGGTTTTACAAAGACCTGAAAGCATTCCCCCTTTAAATGTACCGTCTCCAGACCCACATGGATCAAAAGCTCCAGGCCTTCTGCCGTACGCAGGCCAAACGCATGCTTTGTGTCCGCCACGGAAATAACCTCGCCGTCCACCGGACTGAGCAGTTTTCCCTCGGACGGGATCACCGCCATACCATCCCCGATAATCTTCTGGGAAAAAACCGGATCCGGAACTTCGCCAAGTCCCACAGTCTCTCCTGTCATAGGAGAAAGAATCTTGCCGCACTTCATAAAAATATCCCCCTCATTTTTTCTGACCGGTTCTGCGCCCCCTGTGCTGTCTGTACTTGTCAGATTATTTTGCGCAATTAATGCAACCGTTTGCATTAACTATATATGTTTTGCACAGGAATTACAATCTATTTTTTGTTTTTAGCGTGCTTTCTCCACTTTCAACAACTTTTCATTGCCGTTTTTGTGCGTATTGTCCATGTGTCCTCGAACAAAATCTAATGCAACATTTGCACACCGACATTGACTTTTTTTCCGCAATCCCGTAAAATATCAAGAAGAAACCAAGGAATCATCCGGTTCTATATTTTATAAAAGAAAGGAAGCTGGAATCATGTCCGTAACCATCAAGGATGTAGCCGCACTGGCCGGTGTATCTGCCTCTACGGTTTCCCGCACCTGTAAAAACAGTCCTTCCATCAGCGAAGAAACGAAACGCAAAGTAAGAAATGCCATGAAGGAGCTGGGCTATGAACCCAATTTCCAGGCTAGCAATCTGGCCTCCCGAAACACGCGCACCATCGGCATTATCCTTCCGGTATCTGCCCGTGAGGTCTACGAAAACTCCTTTTATCTGGAAGCGATCCGCGGCATCAGCCAGGTCTGCAACCAGCAGCATTACATCAGCACCATCGTAACCGGCCAGGATGAGGACGAGGTGCTGGAAGTCGTCCGTTCCATGGCACGCATCGGACAGGCAGACGGCTTTATCCTGCTCTATTCCCGCCAGAACGATCCCGTGATTGAATACCTGCACCGGGAAAAGCTTCCCTATGTTCTGATCGGCAAAGCCTGCCAGTACGCCAACCAGACCATTTACATTGATAATGACAATCTGCTGGCGGGAGATGAAGCTACCGAATACCTTTACCAGCTTGGGCACCGGAAAATTGCCTACCTGGGCGTAGATAACAGCCTCGTCTTCTCGGCTGACCGCCGAAACGGCTACCAGCTGGCGCTGACCCGCCATGGCATTGTGCCAAAACCGGAATACTGTGTAGAACTCCCCTCCATCACCGCCGGGGAAGATACACCGGTACATGCACTGCTCCGGTCTGCCAGCCGGCCGACCGCCATTGTTGTCAGCGATGATATCCTTGCCCTGACCCTGGAACGCATCTGCACGGAAACCGGACTGTCGATCCCGGCTGACCTTTCCATTCTTTCTTTTAATAATTCGCTGTTTGCGCGTCTTACCTCGCCGCAGCTGACCTCTATTGACATCAACTCCTGCCAGCTTGGCATCGAAGCCGCCGCACAGATGATCAGCCATATTGAAAACCCAGAGCTTCCTGCCACCAAGATCCTGGTACCGCACCAGCTGATCGAGCGGGACAGCTGCGCACGACCTGTATCACATTCGTAAGCATAAGGGGATTTACAAATGAGTATGAATCGAAGAAGTGACATTGACATTGCCAAGGGCTTCGCCCTGTTTCTGGTGGTGCTGGGCCACGTCGTGACTATGCACCACACCATATTCCGGTGGATCTACGCATTCCACATGCCAGCTTTTTTCTTTCTCTCCGGCATGACCTTCCGTCCGGAAAAATATCCATCCTGTCTGGATTACATCAAAAAGAGGGGACAGACGCTCATCCTCCCCTATTTTGCGATTACCCTGACCGCGTTAGCCATCTGCACCATCCGGCCCTATTATCATCAGGCTATCAGCGAATATGGGTGGAAGCACATTCTGAAATGGATTTTCTATTATGGGCAGCCCCAGCAGATCTACACCGGCCAGCTGTGGTTTTTGCCGGCACTGTTTTTTTCCGGTCTTTATGCACTGGTCTGGCTGCGTATCTTTGACCAGAAACACATCGTCACCCGCTGTTATGCCCTGACTGTTCTGATACTGGCCGGAACCTATATCCGCCTTGCAGATCCTCTGATCCCGGTCATGGAGCGGCTTCCCTGGAAACTGGATTCTGCCCTGTGCGCTGCCGTATTTCTGATTGCCGGATACTACACAAACAGAACAAAGCTTCTGGAAAAAATGATGCCATACGCCGGATTCCTGATCCCGTTTTTCGTGGCCTTAAGCTTCTTTTTCGGCCCGAAGCTCAGCGAATATGTAAACTTATGCGACTGTCGCTACACCGCACCGCCCTACTATTTTGGTGCCGCCTTTTCCGGTATTTTCGCGCTGCTTCTCACGGCAAAACTGGCTGCGCTCCCGGCTGTATCCGGCAGCGTATTTTCCCGTTTCTGGCAGTTTTGCGGCCGCCGCTCCATGCTTCTTTTTTCCATTCAGAGCTTCGCCCTCTACTTCTTTGTGGAGCTTATTCTGCGCACCACCGGCATGGAATTAAAGCCTATGGAATGGATGCCAACCAGGCTTTCCACCTTTGCGCTGACTGCAGCCACCTTCGGCCTGATCTGTCTCATTGGCTGGCCCTGGGACTGCTACAAACACAAAAGAGCAGGCACCTGATTTTTCAGGTACCTGCCCTTATTTTTCTGTCACATGCCCTACACCGTAATGCTTTTCAGTGATTTTTTCAGCTGTGTGATTTCTTTTTCCAGTGCAGCCTTTTTCTTTTGATCTGCCTCAAATTCTGCCATTTCTCCGGTCTGCATTTCTTCTCCCGCAAAGCTTAAAAATCCCTGGGTAAATACAGATGGGTATTTGAATTTCTTGTCCGCTTTCTCAAAATGAACCAGCAGGGTTCCGTTATCATTAGACTGAACCGCACCGACACCATACGTCTTATGGCGCACCTGTTTTCCCACAACATCCGGAAGATTAACCGGCTTGTCCTGCAATTCTTTCAGCCGCTTCTCCTTTAATGCGATCTCCTGGGTCAGCTTCTCCTGGGCAGCTTTGGCTTCTGCCGTCTTTGTACGCTCTCTGGATGGAATCCTGCGGATATCCATACCTGCATAATAACGGTACAGGCTTGCGCAGTCCATGATATCGTAAACCAGGATATGAAGCTGGTCCTCGTAACCATCCAGCTCTTCTTCAAACAGCCCGCTGTAAAGACCGGTCAGCTCCTCATTCTCACGAATCGCGTCAAGAAGCTCATCACACATCTGGTAATAGCCTGCCAGAGAGAAATTCTTGCTGCTGAAATCTCCCTCATACTCCACGCAGGCCGCCCAGCCTGTAGCAGACGCAGCATCGAATACATAGTTTTCCTCCGGCTTCCACAGATTCAGGTAATAGATCACATGATCCCGGGTCTGCAGATATTTTTTCGTTCCACGCTCATAGTAGCGGACCCGTTCATTGATCTTGTCCGCAAAGAAGTCTGCACGGTCCTGGCGTTTCTGAAGATCACCGCCGTCATCACTGAATAAAAATCGGAAGCACTCACGCACATACTCAACCTCTGCTTCCCGGGCAAGAAGCATCCGAAGTCCTGCTACCGGCTGCATGGCAGCATCATCCAGAAGATTGCCGGCCTCCTGCATGGCTTTTTCAAACATACCGGCAAAGTCTGCCGCATCCAGATTCCAAAACCGCTTAAAGCAGCCCACAGCACGCCATTTGTAGACCTGATCACTGTCATCTGCCTGCTCAAGTCCGGCCAGACGTCCCATGTACTGTTCTAATACTGTTTCAAAATTCTTCCTGTTCATATTCCTCACCTGTTCATTAAATTTGCAGTTTGATTTCCAGTTTCTGCATATGGTTTTCACTAGATTCTCATTATATAGCAGAGATTTTTCTCATTCAAGACTTGACATCTCTTTCACAATATGCTTGCCCGTCCAACTTGTTACTGTTCACGCATTGCGCAAACAGGCAACGGATTTTCCGCAAACTGCTGCGGCCAGCTGCATTCTGTGTTTACAAACAAATCGCCCTGTTGCTATAATAATCTGAACAGATTCTGCTGAAGTGCCCTCATTCCTGCAGATTTAAAAATAAGCCCATTCAGGAGGAATTCATATGAAACAACCAGTTATTGTCAGAAACACACGGATCGGAGACGGTATTCCGAAAATCTGTGTTCCTATTGTGGAAAAAGATTTTCCTTCCATTCTCACAGCCGCCAGGAACTTAAAGTCATCCTGTCCGGATCTTGCAGAATGGCGCTGCGATCACTTTGACCAGGCCGAAGAGCCAGAGGCCGCCGTGCGTGTCCTTCAGGCACTCCATGAAATACTGGAAGATATTCCGATTCTGTTTACCTTCCGCACCAAAGCGGAAGGCGGAGAAAAGGAGATTGCCGCCGCGTCCTATGAACGGTTAAACTGCCAGGTAGCAGCAAGCGGCCTTGCGGACCTTATCGATGTAGAGATTTTTACCGGAGATGATACCGTCCGTTCCATTCTGGCTGCCGCACACCGCGCAAATGTTCCCGTGGTTGCCTCCAATCATCATTTTCATGAGACCCCGGCCCAGGAAACCCTCCTCGAAATCCTCACCAAAATGGATCAGATGGGGGCTGATATCTTAAAGATTGCCGTGATGCCCCAGTCCCGGAAAGATGTGCTGACCCTGCTTTCTGCCACGGAGGAAATGGATCTTCGCACTGCAAAGCCCCTCATCACCATGTCCATGGGGCCAGTCGGCATGATCAGCCGCCTGTGTGGGGAAGTGTTCGGCTCTGCCTTAACCTTCGGAACAGTCGGTAAGGCATCTGCCCCCGGACAGATTGACGCAAAAGACCTGGCCAGTGTCCTGCAGCTGATCCATAAAAGCATGGGAAACTGATTCATTCCCTGTAATAACAGTTTCCGCTGCAGCCTTTGGGGAACAGTTCCCGCTTCATCTTTTCTCTATAGTCTGCTTCTGAGCCCGACTCTTCCAACAGAGTCAGGGCTCTTTTTAAATTACAGATATCCCGCTCCATATAGTCAGCGTAGTTGCCCCGTCCCACCAGCTTTAAGTGTGTGATTCCCGCCTCCCGAAGCCGATACAGGGCACATAGGCCGCAACCGGTGGCACCGCAGAGGTAACCGTCTTCAGCCCAGGGAAGCTGCTCCGATGTGCTTCTGTCTTCTGCCCGCTCCCTGCGTTCTTCCGGTTCAAGCCGGTACGGCACCCGGCACAGATACCCCATCTCGTCGCAGTGCAGGGAATTGCAGAAGGCGCCCGTAAAATGGCAGAGTTCATTCAGCACAAAGGCTTCAAACTCCTCTCCATGCCCAGCCTGTACCACCCGTCTCATATCATAAAAACTGTTTTTCCGGTGAAAGATCAGACGCTGGATCTGCTGCCGCTGAAACACGGAAAACATCCGGCTGTTCACTTCCGCGATTTCTCCGCTCAGATGAATTTCGCAGTCGATATGCTCCTGCCTCAGATAACAGATGAGGGCCGGATCTGCCAGAATATAACTGCGAAATCCAAGCCCCATACACTGCCGGATGATCGTTGCAATCTCCGGATACTGCTCTGGAATATAGTACAGGGCATTGAAGGTCAGGTGCACCGGTTTCTGATATTTCCGAACCATGGCCGCAAGGATTTCCAGTTCCGAAAAAGAGCCAAGCTGTACATTGCAGCAGAGTACTTCCCGTCGGTTCAGCGGCAGCATAGTGCCATATTTCCGATTCCAGTCATAAGGTACATATCCAGCAAAAAATTCGTCCGCTCCGGCATCACAGAACCGGACATATTCATCCAGGGAGCCAAGCCCTGCTACGATTTTCATACTCACATCCAGCACGGAAACACCAGCCTTCCAATATAATTCTGTTTACAAAATTTTTCTGTTTTTTCCAGGTCACACGGTACGATTCCGGCCCGCTCCAGAATCTCATGATCCCTTCCAAACAGGGAATTGTAACGCCCCACCATCTCCAGATGCTGCGGATACAGATAAGCCTGCCATTCACACCGTTTATCACAGCTGGTCAGAAGATGCTGCACACTCCGGTCCCCATATGCACTTCCTGCATACAGCGTACAATACTGAGAGGTATTTGTCTGGTAAAAGGGCAAATGCAGATGATTTTCCACTTTCATTTTCGCAGCTGGATCCGGGAACTTCTGCTCATAGCCGCAGCTTTCCCACTCCAAACGCTGTATTCCAAATTCCTGGCTCAGATATTCCTGGTAGAATTCTGCATTCAGGCTGTTTTCACGCAAACACTCCCTGCTGCCCTTTTTATATGCCATACGCGGATCTTTTTTCCGCTTGTTTAACATTCTTCCAAAGCATGGGATCAGTTCCGGGAAATCGCGTTTCAGCATGTCTGCCATTGCCCAGTCATTGACCTCAATTTCCAGTTTTCTGTTCTCTTTCCGGCACCACTGCCCCAGTTTTTCCAACAGTTTCTCCGTCTGTACCAGCTGATATTCCCGCACATAAGAAAAGGTAAAAGTGACCTGCAGCAACTCCTTTTTTGCCTTTTCAAGCAATGCAAAAAGCTGTTCTGTTTCCGGAAAAAGCAGGTGGCAGAAGGCATTCCCAATATAAATCCGGCCCGGTTTTCTGTCCTGAAGCCAGTCCCGAAATGCAGGATACTGCTTTTGATAACCTGCCAGAAACTCATCCAATTCCTGATTCAAAAACTGTGTGTATACATGCGGATGATCGAGTTCCAGCGCAAATCCTGGTTTTGCCTGCCGTCTTTCCGGTCTTGCTCCAATTTTCTCCATCCCGCTTTCTTCCAGACTTGTTTCCATTGGCTCCATCCGGCCATCACGCTCACAGTTCCCAGCTTCATCAGGCACTCTCTTTGTTTCGGTCCCGAACCACTCCTCCATCTGCTCCCGGAAGGAATCCGCAAATACCTCATCTTCTCCCGCCGGATATCCGGTCATCTGCCCGGCCAGGCCGCTGTCATCTTCCTCCAGTTTTAAGCGGATATAGCAGTCATACTGGCCGAACAGCATTCGCACCGCCTGACGGTAATCTTCCTGCTGCACAGCCACCGCATAGCTGCAAAAAAAATCCGTTTGCGCTTCAACTTTCCAGGCATCCGGTGTCACAGCAATTTCCTGATACCGGTTCTGTTTCATATTATAAAAACAAAGCCGCAGACTTTCCTGCAGTTTCAAAATTTCTGATGCAACACTCACGCGAAAACAGAAGCCTTCCTCTGCCAGCTTTGTAATCCGCACCTCTTTTTCACCGTAAAAACCTGCCAGAAGGCCGAAGGGAATCATCTCCACCGCACTGTTTATCCAATCCCAGGTTCTATTTCTTTCCATTTTCCAAATGCCTCCGGCCCAAATTTCTCGCAGCGTTGTCACCCGGTTTCCCCGTCGTTCGCCAGAAGTATGCTTCTGGCTCTCTTGCACTCATTCCATTATAACAAAATCTGAATGGGATTTATATGCTAATTTCTATTTGCTTTTTTGATGGAAATACCGTATTGTAAAAAAAACAACAGGAGGATCTGAGCTATGGCAAAAATTGATCACGCGGCTGTACGCACCACCGCCTACGAGGACGCCCAGAAATTTTTTGAAGATGTATTTAAAATGCATATGTGGAGAGAAATTGGTGAGAAGCCAGCCCGCAAATGCTGGTACAAAGAAGGAATCCAGCTCTGCGAAGCGGAAACTATCAACACAGACGGGCAGAACGGCTACGACCATATTTCCATTGCGGTAGACTCTGTGGAAGAAACTATGGAAAAGATCAAAGCATACCCAGCTACGCCAATCAACGATCACTGGTTTTCCCTTCCGAACGGAACCAGAATTGAGCTAAAGCTGCTGGAAAACTGGAAACTGAATGATTAAGGACGGGTATGAAACAGGGCCTGGGAACCGCTGCTGGCGGCTTTCCGGCCCTGTTTTATTTCAAACTTAAATTTTTATGGAACTACAGCCAGAGACTGCAGATAAAGGTTGCAGCCAGGCCGCCCAGGGACATCACAATATTACTGATGGACAATGTCTTCAGTCCTGTCTTCATATCATATCCCATACAGTTTGTGTATACCCAGAAGTAACTGTCGTTTACGTGGCAGCAGAGGCGTGCGCCCGCGCCGGATGCAAGGAAGATCAGGATCGGGTCCAGACCAAGGCTTGCGGCGATCGGCGCGCACAGAGTTGCAGCGGTAGTGACAGCGACTGTACCGGAACCCTGTACCACCTTTAACAGACCTGAGATCACAAACGGGATCAGGATGAAGGGGAGACCGGTGTTCAGTACCATCTGTGCCAGGCTGTCGCCTGCTCCGGATACCTTTAACACCTGGCCAAGGGCGCCGCCAGCAGAGGTAATGAACACGATCGGACCTGCGTCTTTTAAGGTCTTGTCCATCACATCAATGATGACTTTGCCGCCAAGACGTTTGCCCAGAGTGATGATGGCCAGCACAGCGCCGATGGCCAGAGCGATGTTGGAATCACCTACAAAAGATACTACCGTCATAACCGGTGAATCTTCCGGAAGCATCATTCCGCATGTCGTATTTAAAAGGATCAGCAGAATTGGCACAACAAGCGGCAGAAGGCTTGCCAGAGTTCCCGGCAGATCGGTATCATCTTCTATACTCAGAGCTTCGTCTTTTTTATGCTCCTCTTCATCACGAAAACTGTAGTAAGAATCCGGCTTGTTGCGGAAATAAATTTCTGCAAAGATCCAGCCGGCCAGCGTCATAAAGAACGCACCAAATGCACCATACAGGATTGCGCGCCCAATATCGATTCCCAGAAGTCCGGCTGCTGCCAGCGGGCCTGGTGTCGGCGGCACAAATACATGAGTAGATAAGAGTCCGGCTGACAGGCTCACTGCCAGGATGGCCAGCGAAATCCGTGTCTTTTTGTGAATTGCTTTTACAAGCGGTGTCAGAATCACAAATGCTGCGTCGGAAAATACCGGAATGGATACCAGGTAACCGGTGATGGCCATGGCCAGGCCCGCACGTTTCTGGCCTACCAGACGTACTGCGTCAAAGGCCATGCGGTTGGTTCCTTTTGCTGCATCCAGATAGTTACCCAGCATGATACCAAAAATGATAACAATACCGATGCTCTTTACCGTGCCGGAAAATCCGCCGGTAATGGCAGCCACGGTATCTGCTCCGCTCATACCGGAAAGCAACCCCATAACCAGTGCTGTTGCCAGCAGTGAAATAAACGCATTTGCTTTCACTTTGACGCAAAGGATCAGCAGCACCGCCATTCCTATGATAAATATTAACTCCATTGGCATAATTATGTCCCCCTATCTCCGCCGCTTAACGTGCGGCGTTCTCTTTCTCCATACGTGCCCGCATCATCGGTTTGATGCCGCCTGCTTCCAGAATCTTCATGGCCTGGTCTCCAAGACGGTCGCAGGTATATACCTTTCCGGTCTCCTTTACGGTTACGGTTCCTTTTGCAATGTTCAGCGTCAGCTCCTGGCCATCTTTTACTTCCTTGCTGATGCCTTTGCAGACAATAAGCGAAAGCCCCAGATTGATAGAATTGCGGAAGAAAATCCGGGCAAAGGAATCCGCGATCACGGCGCTTGCTCCCATGTTTAACAGCGCGATAGGCGCATGCTCACGGCTGGAACCGCAGCCGAAGTTGGTACCCGCTACCACAATGCCTCCCTGCGGGAAATTTGCGGCAATGTTCTCATCCACGCCGCACAGGCAGTGACTTCCGATCTCCTTCGGATCGGTGATAGCCAGAAAGCGGCCCGGGTAGATCTGGTCGGTATCGATGTTGTTGCCAACGACAATGATGTTTCCTGTGATTTCTGTTTTCATGACGGTTAGTCCCCCCTTATAAATAGTTTCTCGGATCGGTAATGCAGCCGTTTAAGATACTTGCCGCAACAGTGGCCGGGCTTGCCAGGTAAATGTCTGCCTCGGTAGAGCCCATACGTCCCGGGAAGTTACGGTTGGTGGTGGTGATACAGGTCTCGCCCGGAGCCAGAATGCCCTCATGAGCGCCCAGACATGCTCCGCAGCCTGGAGTGGTAATGGTCGCGCCGGCTGCCATCAGGCTCTGGATATAACCCTTCTCCATGCAGGACTGCATAACTTCCGCTGATGCCGGAACAACAACCAGTCTCGCGTACTTCGGAATGTGCTTTCCTTCCAGAATCTTTGCTGCCTGGGCGATATCCTCTTCCCGTCCGCCGGTGCAGCTTCCGATGTAACCCTGGTTTAAAGTGATGGTCCTGTCTTTGATAACCTCGCTGAGCAGTGCCACGTTATCTACGCTGTGCGGGCAGGCCAGCTGCGGTTCCAGTTCAGATACGTCAAATACATAGCTCTCTTCATATTTAAAATCCGGATCGGTGTACTGCACTTCAAACGGTCTTACCGCACGTTTGGAAACATAATCCAGAACTGCCTGGTTCGGCTGCATGTAAGCGGTCTTTGCGCCCATCTCTACAGCCATGTTGCAGACAACCATACGTCCAGAAACGCCAAGGTTCTCTACATAGCTTCCGGTAAAGTCGATTGCTTTGTATACCGCTCCGTCCGCCTTAATCTTTCCGAGAACGCTTAAGATGACATCTTTCGGATATACGCCCGGTTTTGTCTCTCCTTCCAGACGTACTTCAATGATCTCCGGAACGCGGAACCACAGCTCACCCGTCATTAAGATAGTTGCCATATCGGTTGCGCCGCAGCCAGTTCCCATAGCACCAAATGCTCCGTGGGTAGTGGTATGACTGTCCGTTGCAACTACGATCATGCCTGGGTAAATAACACCGGCCTCCGGCATTACCTGATGGCAGACACCACAATTGGTATCAAAATGGAAGCGTAAATTATTCTTCTTTGCAAACTCTCTCATTTCGCCATGGTTTGCGGCACTCTTGATGTCCGGTGCCGGTGCGTAGTGGTCGAATACGAACGCTGCCCGCTCGCTGTCCCATACCTTCTCACCGCCCATTTCATAAAAAGAATAAACAGTCTGCAGATACAGATCGTTGATCTCCGCAAAATCAACCTTCGCTGTAACGATTTCCCCTGTGCTTACCTGTTCGCGCCCGCTGTTTTTTGCAAGAATCTTCTCAATTGCGTGCATCTTAACTCCTCCTGATTATTTATTTTCGTATTTCGTATTTTGAATATCGTATACGATATACGTTTCGTGATTCAAAGACTATCACTTTCCAGGACAGTTTTCAAGCCTTTTTTGTCAATTATCGGATCTTTGGCAGTTATTCACATTTTCGAATCTCATTTTTTATGAAAAACAACTGAATATCGTATACGATCTGTTTGACACTGTTTTTGTGAAATGGTATCATCAAAGTATAAGAAAAGAGGAATTTGCGGAGAATTTCCGCATGGAAAGGATAAAAGATTTATGGAAAGTATGGAACTGCTGCCGGCACGTGTCCGAATCACAGCAATTTTAAAAAAAGCATTATTTTCAGGAGAATATAAAAGTGGTGATGAATTAAGTCTCACTGACATTGCGGCAAAGCTTGGCGTCAGCCGTACCCCGGTCCGCGAGGCATTCCAGGCCCTGGAAGCTGAAGGGCTGATTGAGCTTCGCATGAACAAGGGAGCAATCGTAAAACCGATCGATGAAAAATACATCACCGATCATTATGAGATGCGTATTCTTCTGGAGTCCGAAGCTGCGGCCCGGGCTGCAAAAAACGGCATGCCGGAGGCAGACAAACTGATTGAAAAGCTCATGGACACCCAGAAGCGCATGGAATCACTCTCCACCAGCGAATATGAGGATCTGAACTTTGAAGTTCACACCGGCATCTGGACCGCGGCTGACAACATGCGGCTTTACAAGATGCTCTCCAACCTGTGGAACGGCCCCAGCATCGGTTTCACTTCTCCGAAGCTAGATCACTACATCAAATCCACCCAGGAACATATTGATATTCTGACCTGTATCAAAAATCATGATGCCAAAAAAGCCAAAAAAGAAATGGAACAGCACATTGAACGAAGTATGGATAATATTCTGAAGAATTTTAAATTCAGATAAAAGACACGATAGAATATCCGATCATACAAAATGCGGCAGACATTTTTTTGACCAGTCAGCCGCATCGTTTTAAATCAAAACAGGGGGAACACATATGCAACGGGACAGTGCACAGGAACAATATGACAAAATGACAAAAACACCGGTTCACCAGCTGGTTCTGCGGCTGGGGCTTCCCACCACAGTCAGCATGCTGGTGACCAGCATCTACAACATGGCAGACACCTTTTTTGTCAGCCAGCTCGGAACCAGCGTCAGCGGCGCGACCGGCGTGGTATTTGCGCTGATGGCCATCATCAACGCCTTCGGATTCATGTTCGGACATGGCGCAGGAAGCAATATCAGCCGGAAGCTTGGCGCTCATGATGTGGAAAGTGCCCGCGTGTTTGCGTCTACCAGCTTTTTTCTGTCACTGCTGGCCGGATCGGCCATCGGCGTGTTTGGATTTTTATTCCATGCACCCTTCATGCGGCTTTTAGGCAGTACGGACTCCATTCTGCCCTATGCCATCGAATACAGCACCTGGATTCTTATCGCAGCTCCCGCCATGGCCTCCAGCTGCGTGATGAATAACATTCTCCGCTATGAGGGCAAAGCCTTCTTTGCCATGCTGGGACTTGCTTCCGGCGGCATCCTCAATATATTCGGAGATATGCTTCTGATCTTCGGGTTGGATCTGGGCGTGCGGGGCGCAGGTATCTCCACCGCAGTCTCCCAATATATCAGCATGGCCATCCTCATCAGTCCGTTTCTCAGAAGGAAAGTGCAAAGCCGCATCCACATCCGCTATGTGACCCGCAGCTTTGCCGATATCAAAAACATTATTGCCACCGGTTTTCCAAGCCTCATGCGTCAGGGACTTAACAGCATTTCCGTGATGATCTTAAACCTGTGCTCCGCTCCGTATGGCGATGCAGCCATCGCGGCCATGAGCATCGTAACCCGCATCATCATGTTCCTGTTCTGCATTGCGCTCGGTATCGGACAGGGCTTCCAGCCGGTCAGCGCCTTCAACTACGGTGCAAAAAAATATAGCCGCGTGCGGGAGGCCTTCTGGTTCAGCATCCAGAGCAGCCTGATCGTCATGAGCATTTCAGCCCTGATCGGTATCGTATTCTCCGCTCCCATCGTGCGTATGTTCCGGGATGACCCGGCTGTTATCAGCATCGGTGTCACTGCCCTGCGTATCCAGTGCTTCGCCCTCTTCTGCATGCCCTTCTCTCTGTGCGGAAATATGATGTTCCAGAGTATCGGACAGAGCGGAAAAGCTACGTTTCTCTCCATGATCCGCAGCGGACTGGTCTTTATCCCGGTTCTGTGGATCCTGAGCCAGACAATCGGCCTCCTTGGCATCCAGATGTCACAGACCATCGCCGACGCAGTTGCTGCCGCCATCACAATTCCTATGGTAGTAAAATTCTTCCGCGCAATGCCAGAAGATGCAGCAGACACACAATAAAAATTTAAGAGCAATACCAATATAGGTCCGAAACCGGTAATCCCGGCATAGCGCTGCGCAAAATATGGGTATTGTGTTCGGACGATGCAGCTGACAGCTGTTTGCGGATAGTCGGACTCGCCGTCCGCCTCCCTCAAACACCAGTCGCTGCAT
>ERZ836829.616-NODE-616-length-37824-cov-3.590034_pt1 | contig 37824 bp, 32 predicted proteins | sample MGYA00519574_ERZ836829 | MGnify/ENA primary metagenome ERZ836829 (study PRJEB31850, sample SAMEA3708808) | human gut metagenome | biome: human gut; feature: human-associated habitat; material: faeces | place: China | collected 2014 ...
GAGACAGGGAGCGCGGTCGCCGGAGTCATAGGAAGTGATGAAGGCATCCGTAATGGACTGCTGCTCGGAATTTAAGAAGATGGCTGAACCGTCTCCCGCCGGCTCTGCCGCTTCTTTCCATGCCGCTTCCAGACTTCCTGCCGGTTTTGCCTTGGCCTGTTCCAGACCTTCGCCCGGCAGCTCCGTCATCCCCGCCACAGTCTCCACAATCTTCTTATTCCGTGCCTTCACCCTCTTCTTCACCGGGAGCACCGTCTTCAGCGCCTGATTCATGGTAGAGCCATACTGCTCCTTCATCCACCAGGCCAGCTCAATCAGCCGGGCATCCGCCGTAATACTCTTCTCAGTAACACCGATGATCTCTTTTATTTTGTCTTTATCATAATCCGGCCTGCCTGTGATTTCCACCACATAGCCGGTTCGTGTTCTGTTTTCTGAACCAAAAGGGACGCAGACCTGCACCCCCACACGGATCTGCGGCAAAAGCGCCGGCGGGATCCGGTACTGGAATACCCGGTCTACGTCTTCATGGGAAATATCTATAATGATGCTGGCATACTGATCTGCCATATATACTCCTGTCTGTTGCCTGTTTTAATCTTTCAGCAGCCTTGCTGCCACCTCCCCCAGCTTCATGCTGTTGGAGCCCTTTAAGAGCACACAGTCGCCCGGCTGCAGCTTTGCCTTTACGCTCTCAGCCAGCGCATCCCGCTGGTTCTCATCAAAATGAAGATACTCTGCTTTCATGCCGGCACGCTTTGCTCCGCGCGCAATCTGTTCTGCCAGTTCTCCATAAGTAAACAGAATATCCACCGGATGGGATTTCATCCAGCTTCCGACCTCATAATGGAACTTCGGGGAATCCGGTCCCAGCTCCTTCATATCAGCAAGCACCGCAATACGGCGTCCCTTTGCTTTCGCCTCCAGGACCTCCAGACCAGCCTTCATGGAAACCGGACTCGCGTTGTAGGTGTCATCAATGATGGTAACTCCATTTTTCTCCGCGATCTGCTGGCGGTTTTTGAATCCGGTAAAGGCAGCCAGGCTCTTCACTGCGCCGGAAAGCGGAACTCCGCTTAAATCTGCTACAGCCAAAGCCACCATGGCATTCAGCACATTGTGGCGCCCCATGATGCTTAAGCGCACCATATACTTTTCTCCGCGGCAGTTTGCGGTAAACACCGGGTAGCCATCCTCGCTGCGGATATCCTCGGCCCGGTACTCGGAATTCTCTCCCGTTCCGTAATATACGGTACGGCAGCCCGCTTTGGCTTTTGTATCTTTTAGCAGCGGGTCATCCCCATTTAAGAACAGAATGCCGCCATCCTTTAAACCATCCTGAATAGTCAGCTTCTCATGATAAATGTTTTCCTGACTTCCCAGCTGTTCAATATGGGTGATGCCAACATTGGTGATCACAGCCATATCTACCTGGGCAATCTTTGCGATGACGGTCAGTTCCCCCGGCATGCTCATGCCAAGTTCCAGCACACCAATCTCATCGACGGAAGTAATCTCAGACAGCGTGATTGGCACCCCCACCTGGCTGTTGGAATTTCCCGGAGTCTTGTATACCTGGTACTTCGCGGAAAGTGCTGCTGCCACCATTTCACGGGTCGTGGTCTTTCCCACACTTCCGGTGATGCCCACAAGCGGCAGGCTTAACCGGCTGCGGTAATAGCGGCCGATGTCCTGCAGCGCCTTTTTGGTATCAGCCACACGGATCCAGGCATGCTCCGCATCCTCTGCCGTATCATGCTCGGAAGTCAGCACAGCCACCGCACCCGCGCCAAAGGCCTGCTCTATAAAACGATGCGCATCCACCTTTTCCCCAATGAGCGGCACAAACAGGTCATTTCCCTTCATGGTTCTCGAATCAATGCTCAAATGTGCAATCTTCTGTGTTTCGTTTCCACACAGAAGCCGGCCGCCCGTGGCAGCCACAATCTCTTTTACCGTTATATTTTCCATTTCCGGATCTCTTTTCCTGTTTCTTTTCTTCCAAGTGCCTGCAGGCTCTGTTTTCGCATTCCTGCTTTTCAAAGCCTGCCGCACACATGTTCCCTTACAAATTCTTCACAACCTCTTCCACCACCGCACGGTCCAGGAATGGGTAACGCACACCGTTGATCTCCTGATAGTCCTCATGGCCCTTGCCAATGATGGCAATCATATCGCCCGGCTCCGCGTGAGTGATGCTGTAGGTAATGGCCTCTTTCCGGTCCGGAATCTCAATGAATTTACCGCCGGTCTTCTCAATGCTGCCGCGGATATCCGCAATGATATCCTCCACCTTTTCAAACCGGGAGTTGTCTGCGGTGATGATGGACAGATCCGCCATGCGGCCGCCAATCTCCCCCATAGAGTAACGACGGTCCTTCGAGCGGTTTCCACCGCAGCCAAAGACTACTACCAGACGCTTCGGATGGTACTCCCTAAGCGTTGCCAGAAGGCTCTCCATGCTGACTGCGTTGTGGGCGTAGTCTACGATGACGCAGCACTTCTCAGAGGTGTATACAATCTCCATACGGCCGTTGATTTTCAGGTGCTCCAGGGCATGCTGCAGCTTTTCTGCCGGAACACCAACCCACAGAGTAACCGCTGCTGCCGCCAGCGCATTGTATACATTAAATTTGCCAGGGATGCTGACACGCACCGGAATCTGGTGCTCGCCCCTGATATCAAACTCCACGCCCACAAAATCCGGCTCAGAGACATAATGAATGTTCTCTGCCTGGAAACCGGCGCCCTCTTTCAGGCCAAATCCGGTCCATGGGCACGGAATATCTTTTACAATATCGTCAATATATTCATCATCCACGTTGATCAGGGCACGGTCACACTGGTGGAACAGCTGTTTCTTGTAATATAAATACTCCGCAAAGTCCGCGTGCTCATCTTTTCCGATGTGATCCGGAGAAATGTTGGTGAAGAGCCCATAGTTGAAGTGAATACCTGCCACCCGGTGCATCTTCATGGCCTGGGAGGAAACCTCCATCACGCAGCACTCACAGCCAGCTTCCACCATCTTCGCGAAATAGCGGTGCAGATCATAGGATTCCGGTGTGGTATTCACGGTTGGAAAATGTTCTTCTCCGATGTAAACGCCATTGGTACCAATCATACCGGTCTTTTTACCGGCAGTCTCCAGAATGGTCTTGATCATATGGGTGGTGGTGGTCTTTCCCTTGGTACCGGTTACCCCGATCATGGTAAGCTTCCGGGATGGATAGCCAAAGCGTGCTGCCGATAACAGAGCCAGCGCCTCTCTTCCGTTTTCGGTCTCCACCACAGTGACATCCTCCGGTGTCTCCACCGGATGCTCGGTCACAAGTACCTTTACTCCTGCCTCTGTCACCTGAGGAATAAAATCATGGGAATCGATTTTCGTACCCTTCATGCAGACAAACACCGCGCCAGGAGCAGCCTTTCTGGAGTCGTACACAACCTCGTTTACCTCCACGTCCAGGCTTCCCTGAACCAGCTTGTAAGAAAGTCCCTCTAACCAGTCTTTTATCGTCATACTCTTGTCTGTCCTTTCTTAATTTCTATCCGTCTGCTTTCGTTTGCACTGCGCAAAATTCTGGCATAGCGGACTTCCACGCAAAAAGCGCAGCTGCCAGAGCAGCCCACGCCTTCGCGACAATTTCAAATTAGAATAATCCGGTGATCACACCATTTTCATCCACATCAATGCCATCTGCCGCCGGTTTCTTCGGAAGTCCCGGCATGGTCATGATGGCCCCGGTCAGCACTACCACGAAGCCGGCTCCAGCGGATACATAAGCATCACGCACATTGATGGTAAATCCGGTCGGACGTCCCAGCTTGGTCTGGTCATCGGACAGGGAGTACTGAGTCTTCGCCATGCAGACCGGAAGATTGCCAAAGCCCATCTCCTCAATGCGGGCCAGCGCTTTGGATGCAGCCGGTGCATAGGAAACACCATCCGCGCCGTAAATCTCGGTGGCAATGGTCTTTACCTTATCCTTTAAGCTCATCTCATCCGGGTACAGGGCATGGTAATGGCTCTCCTTATTTGCAAGGGTGTCAAGAACCTTCTGTGCCAGGGCTTCTCCGCCCTCTCCGCCTTTTGCCCATACCTCAGAAAGAGCGAACTCACAGCCACGCTCCTCACAGAAATCGCGGATGAACGCATACTCTGCTTCCGTATCGGTCACAAAGGAGTTTAAGGTTACCACAACCGGAACACCAAATTTCTGCAGATTTTCAATGTGCTTCTCCAGGTTCACAATACCCTTCTTTAAAGCATCCAGGTTCTCTGCGGAAAGCTCGGTCTTCGGCACACCGCCGTTGTACTTTAACGCGCGGACGGTTGCCACCAGAACCACTGCATCCGGCTTTAAGTCTGCCTTGCGGCACTTGATATCCAGGAATTTCTCAGCGCCCAGATCTGCGCCGAATCCAGCCTCGGTTACCACGATATCAGCCAGCTTTAAGGCTGTCTTGGTCGCGCGCACACTGTTGCAGCCATGGGCAATATTCGCGAACGGTCCGCCGTGTACCAGGGCTCCGGTATGCTCCAGAGTCTGGATCAGGTTCGGCTTGATGGCATCCTTTAACAGGGCCGCCATGGCACCTACTGCGTTTAACTGCGCTGCGGTAACCGGCTCTCCGGCATAATTATATGCGACAATGACCTTGCCGAGACGCTCTTTTAAATCATTCATGTCATTGGCCAGGCACAGAATTGCCATGATCTCGGAAGCTACGGTGATGACAAAATGATCCTCACGAACCACGCCGTCGGCCTTTGCGCCAAGGCCAACCACCACATTACGCAGTACACGGTCGTTCATGTCCAGGCAGCGTTTCCAGAGGATCTGTCTGGTATCAATCTGAAGAGCGTTGCCCTGCTGGATGTGGTTATCCAGGAGTGCTGCCAGAAGGTTATTGGCAGAAGTGATGGCATGGAAATCACCGGTAAAATGAAGGTTTAAATCCTCCATCGGAACAACCTGGGCAAATCCGCCGCCTGCTGCTCCGCCCTTAATGCCGAAGCACGGTCCCAGAGATGGCTCACGCAGCGCGATCATGGTCTTTTTTCCAAGTCTTGTAAGAGCATCTGCCAGGCCAATGCTTGTGGTAGTCTTTCCTTCTCCTGCCGGAGTCGGATTGATGGCAGTTACCAGAACCAGTTTTCCGTCCGGACGGTCTTTAACCTGCTGCCACAGTTCATCCGTGATCTTTGCCTTATACTTACCGTACAGTTCCAGATCATCCTCAACAATTCCATAGCTCTCTGCAACCTCTTTGATTGGAAGCTTTACCGCCTCCTGCGCGATTTCGATATCTGTTTTCATAGCCAGATTCCTCCCTTTTCATGTGTAGTGTGGATTAAATGATCTGATCAAACTCTTCCATGGTCATAAGAACCTTGCGGGGCTTTGTTCCCTCTTCCTCTCCGACCACACCGGCCTCTGCCAGCTGGTCCATGATTCTTGCGGCACGGTTGAATCCAATCTTGAACATGCGCTGCAGCATTCCAATGGATGCCTTTTCTTTTTCTATTATGAAACGGCCTGCCTGCTCAAAGTACTCGTCCCGGCTGTTAGACGGGCCGGAGGCTTGGGCAGAAGGAGCCGAATTCATACTGTTTTCCACCTCCGGACTGTACTGGGCGCTAAGCCCCTGCTCGGTTAAGAAGTCCACTACCTGCTGGACTTCCGTATCTGAGACAAAGGCGCCCTGCACTCGCTGCGGCTTCGGGAAGCCTGCCGGATAAAAGAGCATATCACCCTTTCCTAAAAGCTTTTCCGCGCCATTCATGTCAATAATGGTACGGGAATCCACTCCGGAAGAAACGGAGAACGCGATTCGTGACGGCACGTTGGCCTTGATGAGACCGGTGATGACATTGACAGACGGTCTCTGGGTCGCGATGACCAGATGAATGCCTGCCGCGCGGGCCAGCTGGGCCAGACGGCAGATGGCATCCTCTACTTCGCCCGGAGCCACCATCATCAGATCCGCAAGCTCATCAACGATGATGACGATCTGCGGCAGCTTCTTCGGTTTGTTCTCATCTTCGATATCCTGAATAGTTTCAATCTTCGCGTTGTATCCCTTTACGTCACGCACTCCGTATTTGGCAAACTTCTTGTAACGATCCGTCATCTCTGCCACTGCCCAGTTTAACGCGCCGGATGCCTTCTTCGGATCCGTCACGACCGGGATCAGAAGATGCGGGATACCATTATATACACTGAGCTCTACGACCTTCGGGTCTACCATGATAAGCTTGACATCCTCCGGATCTGCCTTGTAGATGATGCTCATGATGATGGTATTGATGCAGACAGACTTACCGGATCCGGTAGCGCCCGCGATCAGCAGATGCGGCATCTTGGCAATATCCGTCACCACAACCTGACCTCCGATGTCTTTACCAACCGCAAAAGCCAGCTTTGACGGGTGCTTTTGGAAGGTATCAGACTCCAGCAGGTCACGCAGGAATACGGATGTTTTCTCCTTGTTCGGAACCTCAATACCCACGGCAGACTTGCCCGGGATCGGCGCCTCAATACGGATATCCTCCGCAGCCAGGCTTAATTTGATGTCATCGGCCAGACCCACGATCTTGCTGACCTTGACCCCCTGCTCCGGATGAAGCTCATAACGGGTAACAGAAGGGCCGCAGCTGATATTCGTCACGGTAACGCCAACGCCAAAATTCCGGAGCGTCTGCTGCAGCTTCACAGCTGTCTCCCGGTACTCCTGCTCAGAATAGCCGCCGGAATTTCTGCCGCCGCGCTTTAAGAGGCTGAGGGGCGGATAGACATATTCCTTCTTCGGTTCCTCTTCCGTTTCCTGAATCTGCTGTTCCACAGTCGCTTCACTGTCTGCAGTTTCTGCTTCTTTCTTCGCTGCTGCCGCTTTCTTTGCAGACTCCAGCTTCTTCTGAAGAGCCTCGGTATCGGTATCGATCACCTTGCCGCCGGCTGTTACCACATGCTTGTTCCCTTCCGGGATTGCGAAATCGGTGTTCTGCTCCGTCTTAACGGTGTAAGCCACATCCGGCTCTGGAAGATACTCCTCCGGGGCTGCCTCCTGCCATGCAGGCTCCTGCGGCCGGGTATATGTACACTCCTCATGTTCTGCTTTTGCAGGCTCATCCCACGGAGCCTCATCCTGAATCTGCTCCGGTTCCTGCTGATGCCCTGACAGCACTGTCTGATCATGCGCCGGATTCACCGCGGATTCTTCATCCAGTCTTCTGGCACCGCCGGTAAAAACCTCCCCCGCCTGCTCAAACTGTCCAAAACCGGACTCTGTCAGGCGCTTTGCCGCTGCCTCCAGATCATAGTCATCTTCCGGCATGGTAATACTGCCTGTAAAAATATCCGACAGATCCGGTTCCATGGCTTCCTCCGGAGACAGGCGCCGCCCGCGCGATGTTCCGGGAGCCGGAGCCTCCTCTGACGCCTCATCCGCAGCCTGACTGCCGGCCTGCAGGTCTGCGCTGCCGCCATCTTCACTGCTTTTCCCGTAATCTTCTTCATTGCTGCCATCCCTGCCAGCTTCGAAGCCTTCTTGCGGCATATCCTCTGCATCTTCATTGTCAGAAGCTGACAGCTTCGTGGAACCCAAATTCACGCCCCGCACCCGCTGCTCCTCCCGAAGACGCCTTCGTTCTTCCTGACGCTCGGCATAAAGCTCACGGCGCCGCTCCATATCTTCTCTTGCGTGCTGATAGGCCACATCGCTGTGACGTTTTACCGCTTTCACAAAAGAGCGCTGGGTAATGCACACCATGCAGATGATCATTCCAACCGCCATGACCAGAAATGCTCCGATACTTCCGATAAAGGCACGGATTCCGCCAAACAGCAGGCCTCCAAACAGGCCTCCGCCCATACCGGATGCTGCTGAAAGGCGGTAATATTCAAAAATGCCTTTCCCTGCTTCCGGCTGCTGCCCGAACATCATCTGTGAAAAACCACATAACAGGAAAAACGCTGCGGCCGTAGCAACGGTCTTTTGCAGTACAATCCGGTTTTCGCGGTTGGCCTGATAAAAGCAGGTTCCGATAAAGAGAACCAGCGGAGCCACATAGCCCGGAAGGCCAAACAGGCCAATCTGGATTCCTCTTAAGAAATCACCTGCAAATCCGCACAAATGAAAATTGCTCAAAAATAAAAGCACAGCCAGAGCAAATGACCCTAACACAATGACCTCTGCACGGACCAGTCCCTCCTGCTCCGGTTCCGGCTCCTGGACCCGCCTCGGTCTGCCCGGTTTGCGTCCTTCTGACGCTCCCTGAGCACCGGAACGCACAGACTTTCTACTGCCTGCCGCTTTTCCCGTTCTGTCTGAATTTACTCGATTTTGCTGTTTCTTCGCTGCCACAAACTTCGGCCTCCTCTTTCCCAATGTAGTTAGTATACAAAAAAATATCAGGAAATGCAAGCCACGGAAAACCGGACACAGGATTCCCAAACGGTCCCGACAGAGCTTACGCTCCTGCTTCAATCTGCTGATACAAATACCTAAGTGCCTCCCGGATCCCTCCAACCTCATCGATCAGTCCGGCCTTTACCGTATCCTGGCCTACCAGCACAGTACCGAGATCTTTCGTCAGCATTTCCGTGTTCAGCATCAGCTTCTTCACCTGATCGTAGGCGATCTTTGCGTGCTCACTCACAAAAGTCAGGATCCGGTCCTGGATCATCTCAAAATACTCATAAGTCTGGGAAGCCCCGATCACGGTCCCACTCATCCGCACAGGATGCACCATCATGGTCCCAGTCGGCACAATAAAGGAATGATCTGTTGACACTGCAAGCGGCACTCCGATGGAATGGCTGCCGCCCAGGACCAGGGATACCGTCGGCATGGAAAGAGAGGCGATCATCTCCGCAATGGCCAGGCCGGCATCTACATCACCTCCAGAAGTATTTAGCAATACCAGAAGGCCTTCCACGCTGTCGTCATCTTCCAGCTGCGCCAGCTTTGGCAGGATTTGGTCATATTTGGTAGTTTTCGTATTGCCGGAAAGATTTTCATGGCCTTCCACTTCTCCGATAATGGAAAGCAGACAGATTTTGTGTTTGCCGTTGCTGCCATCCAGGATAGCCCGGGCATCGTTCTGATTCACATTTTCTTCGTTATTCATATAAGGATCTCCTTCTCTTCCATACTATAGATATTTACAAATATCCCCCATAACTCAGGATATATTCGCATTTTCTCCGCGAATGCGTTATACTAGGGGCAATACGAAATCCGGAGGAATTATGAGTGATGTCAGACTATACCGTAAGCAGAATTTTACCCACCGATAAGCGCGCTGTGCGCCAGATGGACGCATTATTAGAAAAAGAAGGAATCGAGCGGGACAAAAACCTCGATTACAGCATCGGACTGTTCGATGATAATTACGATCTTGTGGCAACCGGATCCTGTTTTGCCAACACACTGCGCTGTATGGCTGTTTCTTCCGAGCATCAGGGAGAAGGCCTGATGAACCAGATCATCTCCCATCTGATCGAGTTTCAGTACAGCCGCGGCAACACCAGTCTCTTTCTGTATACAAAATGTAATACTGCGCGTTTCTTTGGTGATCTGGGCTTTTACGAAATTGCCCGGGTAGAAGGCAAAGTTGTTTTCATGGAAAACCGCAGGACCGGCTTTGCCGATTATCTGAAGCGGCTGCAGAAAGAAACCGCAGATTTCACGGCAACAGAAGGAAATCCGGCTCCGCCTGTGAAAACCGGTGCTGTCATCATGAATGCCAACCCCTTCACCCTGGGTCACCGCTACCTCTTAGAGCAGGCAGCCTCAGCCGTAGATCTGCTCCATGTGTTTGTGGTATCCGAAGATGTCTCCCTCGTTCCTTTCTCCGTCCGCAAACGGCTGGTGGCAGAGGGCTGCGCAGATCTTCCAAATGTGATCTGCCACGAAACCGGTCCCTACATGATTTCCAACGCCACCTTCCCATCCTACTTTTTAAAAGACTCCGACACTGTCATCCGGTCCCACGCCAAGCTGGATATTCAGGTCTTTCTGCGCATTGCCAAGGCCCTGTCCGTGACCGACCGCTTCGTGGGCGAAGAACCCTTTAGCCAGGTAACCGGCATCTACAATCAGGTGATGGCAGAGGAACTGACAGCCGCAGGCCTTGGCTGCAACATCATCCCGCGAAAGGCCGATGAGGACGGTGCCATCAGCGCCTCCGAGGTACGCTGCCTGATCAGAGGCGGCAACTTTGAAGCACTAAAAAAGAAGGTGCCAGCATGCACCTTCCAGTATTTCACCTCCGAGGCCGCCGAACCTGTCATTCAGAAGATCCGGTCAGCCGCAGAGGTACGGCATTACTAAATTTTACATCAGCGGCGCAAACAGCCGCAGCACCTTACCCGCGATCTTCTTCGGCATCGGATAGGTTCTGCAGTCTTCCAGTGTGATCTCCTGACAGTGTTTCAGGGTTTCCTGGAAGTCGGCTTCGGCCTGCTGTACAGCCGGATTCCTGAACAAGTACACGGCGCACTCAAAATGCAGATGCAGGCTCCGGTAGTCCATGTTGATGGAGCCTACCACTGCCTTGGTGTTGTCGCTGGTAAATACTTTCGCGTGCACAAAGCCCGGTATATATTCGTAAATCTTTACGCCGGCCTGCAGAAGCTCCGCGTAATAAGACCTGGCCAGCAGGTACGCGTAGATCTTGTCTGGAATATGCGGCATGATGATGATCGTCTCAATACCGCGCTTTGCCGCAAACGTCAGTGAAGTGATCATATCACTGTCCAGGATCAGATACGGTGTCATGATATGCACATAATAGCGGGATTCGTTTAAGATATCCATATAAACATGCTGCCCTACTGTCTCGTTATCCAGCGGACTGTCTCCGTATGGCATCACAAAGCCGGTACCGTCCGGCTCTTTCGGGTTTGGAACAGCCGACCGGTACAGATACCGGTCATAATCATCCGTTCTGTGTTCTGTAATATTCCACATCTGCAGAAACATCATCAGAAATCCGGTGGCCGCATCACCCTTCAGCATAATGGCGGTATCCTTCCAGTGTCCAAACCGCACCTTGCGGTTAATGTACTCGTCTGCCAGATTCACTCCGCCGGTAAAGGCAGTGTGGCCATCAATGACTGTGATCTTACGGTGGTCGCGGTTATTCTGATAGGAAGAAAGGACCGGACGCACCGGAGAAAACATCTTGCAGTGGATTCCGTATTTTTCCAGCTGCTTTGGATATCCGTAAGGCATCAGGGTAAGACAGCACATACCATCGTACATAAAACGCACTTCCACACCGGCGGCCGCCTTCTCTTTCAGGATTTCCAGAATACTGTCCCACATTTCGCCTTTTTCCACGATAAAATATTCCATGAAAATATAACGTTCTGCTTTCTTCAGTTCCTCCAGAAGCACCGGATACATGTCATCTCCCAGCGGAAAATACTGTGCGCTGGTGTTTTCCCAGATTGGATATCCTCCATACCTGTTCATATAGTAGGCCAGCCGCGCAGTTCCCCGGCTTTCACGGTACAGACGTTCCATAACCTCCGGCCGCTGTCTCAGCATCGATTCCGTTTCCTTTATAATTTCTTTCAGTCTCCTGTCAATGGCCCGGGTTCCCGGCTGCGTCTCCACAAACAGATAAAACAATGCGCCGAACACCGGAAACACCAGCACAGGAATGATCCAGGAGAGCTGATAAGACGGATTCTGATTTTTATTGATAATGTAGATCACAACAACCGCACTCAGTCCAACAAAACCACCATACAGGTAAAATACATGTTCCCGCAGCCACTGAAAGCTCAGGCAGAGGATCACAAGCTGGATCAGAAGTGCCGTGATCACAAATGTGGTTCGCCCGAATATTACCCGCAGAAAACGTCCCCAGGTCTTCTTTTTCGGCTTATGCAGTTCCCATTCTTCCTGAATATTCATAGTTCTAGTCTCCTGTCTGCTACTCTTCTTCCGGTATCATTTATTGTTTCTTTCTTGCCGTTCCAAGATGGATCTTGTCGCGTCCCACCTGCTGTACTGTAATTTCTTCTTTTTCTTTTGGTTCCACACCCTTTGCGATCAGCCTTGTCTTTGAATAATACTGGGTATCTGCAGCCTTCCCGTTCACGCAAATCTTAGACCAGATGTTGAACGGTCCTCCGAATACGATCACCTGATCCGTATTATGCACTGTAGTTCCCTGGATGATCGGTGTAACCCCAAACTCCAGCTGTGTTGCCTGATACGGAGATTCTCCTCCATAAACCTCATGATCACCATACAGGATATCATACTGGAGGAGCTTCATCGCATCCAGGTAGCTCTGGGTATCCGTATCCCAGGCATCCAGATGCCGCTGATGAAAACGCAGCATGGTTCCTTCATGGATATCCAGCATATTCAGCACATGCGCCGCAAGCTGGTATGCCTCTACATTCCGTTTCACCGCCGGGAGATTCACATTGTTCCACACAACATATTTTGTCTGGAAGAGGCTTTCATTCTCCATCTCCTGAGCTGTCCACTCAAAACCCGGCAGGTGGTCTCCATACAGCACCAGAACGGTCGGTTCCATACGGGTATTCAGCATATTGATCAGCTGCCCCACAAATTCATCCATCTCATGGATCTGCTCGCAGTAATACTCAAAAGACGGATATTTTCCATGCCCCTGTACGGAAATCGTGTATACAAAATCACTTCCGATCGAGGAATCCAGTACTTTTTCAATTTCTCCCACCAGTACCTTGTCCTTACACCAGCCAGTCGGATTCCGCTCAATGTCATACATGTATTCGATGGGGGTAAACGTATCAAATCCAAGCTGGGCAAATACCTTGTGGCGGTCATAGAAGGTTGCCTCATTATTATGCACCGCATGAGCCTTGTAGCCCAGATTTTTCATATCAAAGGCCATACTCTCGCAGGCCGTTTTCTGCAGGATCGTCTTGTACGGATATTCACCCGGACCGAAAAAATCCAGATTCATGGCACTGATACATTCAAACTCTGTATTGGCTGTGCCGGCTCCTACAGACGGAACGCTTAAATATCCGGATGGAAAATTTCGTTCCAGGAAATGAAACATCGGAATGGGATCACCCTGCACCGGATTATTTCGCCATAGTGTCGGATCAAAAAAAGATTCCAGCTGAAGCATGATGATATTCGGATAACGTCCTTCTATGGTTTTCGGAACCTCCACCTGGGTCTGCTCCTCGCTCTCAAGCTGATCCACCGCTTCCGTGTCATAACCGTCCGGCTTGTCAATCCCTGTATTCAACAGAGAGTTGGCAAAACAGTACGCCACTCCATAATCCTTGTAGGCCTGGCCGATGTTTCCAAAATGAAGTGCCACACGGCCGGAGGCAACTGAAAAATTCAACATTCCCCAGATTACCAGCATGGTTACAGCAGCCACACAGCCGGACTCTGTAAGGTTTACTTTCTGCAGATCCACCGGTGCCTTTCGCCAGAGCAGCACGCAAAAAAGGATAGCTGCCACAGCTGCCGCTGCCATCAGAATAATCTGCCACCAGGTCAGATAGGTTGTCAGAAGTGTTGCAGCATATTTCACCAGACGAAGATCCGCCGCAGTAAACGGCGTTGTCCGGAACACCAGAAGCACACTATTGATAATTGCCGCAGCAAAGCCGATCACCAAGAACACAACCGCCAAAAATACTTTGTGCCTTGTAAAAAATACCAGCAGAAACGGGGCCAGAAGCAGCAGCGTATCCAGCAAGAATACCATCGGCGCATGAATCATAAAACGAACCGTTCCCACAAAGGATTTTCGATTCAGAATCTCTGTTACCACATTGAGCAGCAGTGCCGTTCCCAACAGAATCCCCAGTATCTTCCACAACCGCTTCATAGCTTATCTGCCTGTCCTTTCTCTCTTGCACTCGTTCTCGTGACTTCGTCACTCGATTGCCTCGTCGTTCGCCATAAGCATGCAAGCATGCTTCTGGCTCTCTTGCACTCGTTACATTTTAGCATATTCTGGGGAAAATCTACATAGTATTTTTTTATAAACGAATCTGCGGAAGCAATTGAATTTTTCTGTACTTTCTCCTATAATAAACCGTATGTGACTTTTTGGCCGACGCTATTGCAGGATATATCCTGTTTTCCCGGCAAATTCACACAATTCCATACAGAAAAGTGAGGATATATTATGACTGATACTCTTGTACAGGGACTTGCTTCCCTGCTTGGGGGAAAAGTATCCGGCGAAGTGATCATCTTTATCATCTCCATGATCCCGATCCTGGAGCTGCGAGGCGGACTGCTCGCTGCATCCCCCGCCCTCTTAAATGTTCCGATCCTGCGGGCCATTCCCATCTGCGTGATCGGAAACCTGCTCCCGATTCCATTCATCCTGCTGCTCATTGAAAAAATCCTGAATGTCATGGAACGCATTCCCGGACTTGGAAAGTTTGCTGTCTGGATCCGGCAAAAAGCCGATAAAAACAAAGGACAGATTGAAAAATTCGGATTCTGGGGCCTGGTTCTTTTTGTAGGCATCCCGCTTCCAGGCACCGGCGCCTGGACCGGCTCCCTGGTGGCCGCCCTGCTTCACATGAAATTCGGCAAAGCCATCGGCGCCATCCTCATTGGAATTATCATGGCTACCGTGATCATGTCTCTTTTATCCTACGGACTGCTTGGTGCAATTTTCGCCTAAATGATACAGTTGCTGGAAACGCCAGTTGAAAAATGCTCCGGCCCCCTGTATTTTTCGACTGGCGTTTCCCGATTCCATCTGTACAAAAAAGCTCCCGGCCTGCGAAAGCAGGTTCGGGAGCTTTTTTTCCGCTACAGCACAAGTCATTCCATCCGGAACTGACCCGCTCATGCTGCCCGGCGGACCGGGACAGCTATGAACGATTTATATTGAATTTCTCACGAACGATTACTCGTTGTCGTCACCGTACAGCTTAACCAGCTTGGTCAGGTACTCGTAACGCTCCTTAGCCTCTGCCTCGTTTCTAGCGAACAGGGTAGCTGCTCTCTCCGGATTCTTCATAGCCAGAGATGCGTAACGAACCTCGCCCTTCAGGAAGTCCTGATAGCCTTCCATGTTCGGAGCCTTGCTGTCCAGGCTGAACTTCTTCTCAGCAGCCGGGTTGTAACGGAAGTTGTTCCAGTAACCGGTCTCAACTGCCAGCTTCTCCTCGGTCTGAGCTTTGCTCATGCCCTTCTTGATACCATGGTTGATACACGGAGCGTAAGCCATGATCAGGGACGGACCCGGATATGCCTCTGCCTCAGCGATAGCCTTAACAGTCTGAGCGTAATCAGCACCCATGGAGATCTGAGCTACGTATACATAGCCGTAAGACATTGCGATGCTTGCAAGATCTTTCTTCTTAGTCTCTTTACCGCCAGCTGCGAACTGAGCTACAGCACCAGTCTTGGTAGCCTTGGAGGACTGACCGCCGGTGTTGGAGTAAACCTCGGTATCGAATACCATAACGTTGATGTCCTTACCGGAAGCAAGGATATGGTCTACGCCGCCGAAGCCGATATCGTAAGCCCATCCGTCACCACCGAATACCCACTGGGACTTCTTAGCCAGGTAGTTCTTGTTTGCTACGATGTACTTGCAGGTCGGGCAGTCAATGCCTTCCAGAGCTGCAACTAACTTATCGGTAGCAGTACCATTGGTAGCACCTACGGTGAAGGTATCTAAGTACTCTTTGCATGCAGCCTTCACTTCGTCAGAAGCGTTCTCGTTTGCTGCAACCTGCTCTACCTTCTCCTTTAACTCATCACGGATTGCGTTCTGAGCCAGTAACATACCGTAACCAAACTCTGCAGCATCCTCGAACAGAGAGTTATCCCATGCCGGACCCTGGCCTTTAGCGTTTACGGTGTAAGGAGTAGACGGTGAAGAGTTACCCCAGATAGAAGAACATCCGGTTGCGTTGGAGATGTACATTCTGTCACCGAACAGCTGGGTGATCAGCTTAGCGTACGGAGTCTCACCACATCCAGCACATGCGCCGGAGAACTCAAGTAACGGCTGTTTGAACTGGGAACCCTTAACGGTGGTCTCTTTGAATTTAGCAACAACATCCTCTTTGATCGGCAGGGTTACTGCGTAATCAAAGGTCTTCTGCTCGTCAAGGTGCTTGTCAAGCTTATCCATGGTAAGAGCCTTCTCGCCCTTCTTGCCAGGACATACGTTTGCACAAGAACCACAACCGGTACCGTCAAGTGCAGATACAGCGATGGTGAACTTGTACTGCGGCATACCGGTTAACGGTAAGGTAGCGCCCTCAACCTTAGCAGCCTCTTCCTCGGTCATAGCAACCGGACGGATTGCAGCGTGCGGGCAGACATAAGAACAGAAGTTACACTGGATACAGTTCTCGGAATTCCAAACCGGAACGTCTACAGCGATACCACGTTTCTCGAATGCTGCAGAACCGGACGGGGTATTACCATCTACATACTCTTTGAATGCAGATACCGGTAAGTTGTTACCTTCCTGAGCGCTGACTTTGGTCTGGATGTTGTTAACGAAATCAACAACGTCTTTTCTGTCGCCGGAAACGGTCTTGTAATCAAGTCCCTCATCCTCGCAGTTCTTCCAGCTCTCCGGAACCTCTACCTTAACAACGCCGGTTGCACCAGCATCGATAGCAGCCCAGTTCTTCTTAACAACGTCCTCACCCTTACGGCCGTAGGTCTTCTGAGCAGCAGCCTTCATCAGGTCGATTGCTTTCTCCTCCGGAATGATACCGGTCAGTTTGAAGAATGCGGACTGTAAGATGGTGTTGATACGGGTCGGGCCCATGCCGGTCTCGATACCGATCTTAACACCGTCGATGGTGTAGAAGTTGATGTTGTGATCAGCGATGAATTTCTTCATCTGACCCGGAAGGTGCTTGTCCAGCTCCTCGTGAGTCCACGGGCAGTTTAACAGGAAAGTACCGCCGTCAACCAGCTCCTGAACCATGTTGTACTTACGAACGTATGCCGGGTTGTGGCATGCTACGAAGTTTGCCTGATGGATCAGGTAGGTGGATTTGATCTTCTTATGACCGAAACGAAGGTGAGACATGGTAACACCGCCGGATTTCTTGGAGTCATAATCGAAGTAAGCCTGAGCGTACATATCGGTGTTATCGCCGATGATCTTGATGGAGTTCTTGTTAGCACCTACGGTACCATCTGCACCAAGACCCCAGAACTTACAGTTAGTGGTTCCTTCCGGAGTGGTAACAAGCGGAGCACCTACCGGCAGGGACAGGTTGGTAACATCATCTACGATACCAGTGGTAAATCTCTTGATGGTGTTGTTCTCATAGATAGCAACGATCTGAGACGGAGTGGTATCTTTGGAACCAAGACCATAACGGCCGGAGAAGATCTCAGCCTGGTCGAACTTGCTGCCCTTTAATGCTGCAACAACATCCAGGTATAACGGCTCGCCTAAGGAACCCGGCTCTTTGGTTCTGTCAAGAACAGTGATCTTCTTAACGGTATCCGGGATAGTATCGATCAGAGCCTCTGCGCAGAACGGTCTGTACAGACGAACTTTTACAACACCAACTTTAGCGCCGGTGGTCTTTCTCATGTAGTCGATGGTCTCCTCGATGGTATCGTTAACGGAACCCATAGCAATGATAACCTGCTCAGCATCCTCAGCACCGTAGTAGTTAAACAGTTTGTAGTCGGTACCGATCTTAGCATTAACTTTGTCCATGTACATCTGTACAACGCTCGGAAGAGCATCGTAGTAAGAGTTACATGCCTCACGAGCCTGGAAGAAGATATCCGGGTTCTGTGCAGAACCTTTCTGGGACGGGTTGTTCGGGTTTAATGCTTTTGCACGATACTCTGCAATTGCATCCCAGTCAGCCATCTCAGCCAGATCATCGTAATCCCACTCCTCGATCTTCTGGATCTCGTGAGAGGTACGGAATCCATCGAAGAAGTTGATGAACGGAACTTTACCCTTGATTGCAGACAGATGAGCAACCGGAGTTAAATCCATAACTTCCTGTACGCTGGACTCACACAGCATAGCGCAGCCGGTCTGACGGCATGCATAAACGTCGGAATGATCACCGAAGATGTTCAGAGCGTGAGAAGATACTGCACGTGCAGATACATCGATAACGCCCGGTAACTGCTCACCAGCGATTTTGTACAGATCCGGGATCATCAGAAGAAGACCCTGGGAAGCGGTATAGGTAGTGGTCAGAGCGCCTGCTACCAGAGAACCGTGAACAGCACCAGCTGCACCAGCCTCGGACTGCATCTCAGTGATCTGTACTGTGCGGCCGAAGATGTTCTTTCTGCCTTCAGTAGCCCACTCATCCGTATGCTCAGGCATTACGGAAGACGGAGTAATCGGGTACATAGCAGCAACTTCAGTAAATGCATATGAAGCATGAGCAGCGGCCTGATTACCATCCATGGTTTTCATTTTTCTTGCCATTTGATTATCCTCCTACAAATGTGAATATGCTTTTAACCTGGCAAAAAGCCAGGAAGTTTCCAGGCAAAAATTGCGCCGGAAAGTGAAGTCTCCCCGCATAAGGAGACTGACCTGTGTTTATTATAGCAACTTTTTATCGTTTTGCAAACACGAAAACAGAAAATCTGCGTATTATTTTGCATACAATCCGCACAAAATGTAAGTTAGCAAGCGCTTATTTGTGCTGCTTTTGTCAGAAAAAGAAACAGGAGCGCCTGCGAAAAGCACTCCTGTTTTGTGAAATAATTTACATTTTCTCAATAAACCTGATTTCGATTTCAGACACCCGGATTTGGCGCGATGGTAGGCGCGTTTCCGCTGTTTTCAGCAGTCGATGCATTGCCTGCGCTGTTGCCGGAATCTGCAGCGGTCGGATGGGAAACAGGCTGCTGGGAAGCTGTTGTAGCTGCCGCTGCAGTCGTCTCTGCCGCTGTGGTCTTGTCTGCTGCCGTGGTCTTATCAGCTGCCGCGCCATGAGAAGCTGCCGTAGTCGCAGACTCACTTGTCTTGTGGTTCTCAGCTACCGTAGTTTCTCCTGTCAGTTCTGCGGAGGATGCAACAGAACTATCTCCTTCCATGGTAGTTCCTGCCGCAGTGGTTCCGGTACTGTTTCTTAAGATAACAGGGGTATGTCCCTTATAAGTAACGCTGTGATCCACATCCTGGCTTACCACCTCACCATTCTTGGCAACGATCAGGCGGGTTTCCCACTTGCTGCCCTTGCTTCCGTTGCTCTTTACCTTCTCAGTACCAGGTGCCAGAGTCGGATCCTCCTCATAGGTCGGTGCCGGCGGGTCCGTCTCGCTGAGCTTTGTGGATTTTAAGGAATGAGTCACGCCTTCATCCAGAAGCGGAATTCCGTAAATGGATACGGTACAGGTCTGATTGTAATAGCTTGCGCGGATACCAATGGCCGCACTGGAATTGTTCACAAATTTGTAGTCCGGACCGCCCCAGCTTACCGTCGCGTCGGTTCCCGGTGTTACATAAGACGGTTCAAAGGTATGGGAGCGGCGCATAGTGGTCTTTAAGCCTGCCTTGACTACCGCATTATACATAGTAGAAGAAACCTGGCAGACACCGCCGCCGATCTCCTGCACGACTTCACCGTTGTTATACGCTGCAGCGCCCTGATACCCCTTCGCCTCCGTACGCTCTCCCACCCGGTTGTTAAAGGAAAATTCCTCACCCGGCTGAAGCACAATGCCATTGATGGCCTGAGTAGCCAGCTTGATGTTGGTATTACGCTTCTGATTGGAAGTGGTATTGGTAGTAAAGGTTCCGATGGTCTTGTATTTTTCTCTTGCGACTGCCTCGGAGAACTCCGGCTCTACTTCATTTACAGTAGCCGCAATCGTAGCAGTGAAGTCCTTGCAGCTCAGGGCTGCGAGAATATCAGCCTTTAACTGGTCCTGATCTACAGCCAGTCCATTTTCTGCTCCCTTGAATAAGAACTTGTCAGAAGAAGCATCGTACTCGGAAATAGAACCATTCTTTGCCTTCTTGTTCCAGAGGCCTGCCACAGTTTCCGCTTCCTTAGCGGCTGCGTCTTCCAGGCCGGTAGTATCCAGGGTGTAGCTTTCCTTTGGCTCGCCGGTGTAAATTTCCTGAAGCAGGGAATCCACCTTTTCTGCCATCAGATCATTCACGTCATAGCTCTGATCCTGCCAGGTGACCTTCATGCCCCACGGAAAATCCTTGAGGATGGCCGCCTTAGCCTCTTCCCTGGACATGCCAGTGATGTTGATGCCGTCTACCGCAACTTCTTTTTCCAGTTCTGTCTCAGGAACGGTAATCTCTGTTTCCGGCTCCGTATTCGTTGTTTTGGAACCGGTTACTTTCTTCATAAGAAAAGCAACACAGAAAATTGCCAGAACCAGGATCACTCCGCCAATCGCGATCTTCCTGAAATCCGGACCCCCGCGTCTTCCACCATGTCTGCCGGAGGAAGGACGTCTTGTTTCATAATAATAACTTCCAGACCTGGAAGAAGAAGTTCTGGCGCTGCTCCCTGTAGAACGCCTTGTACTGCTTCCTGCGCTGGTTCTTCCGGAGGTACTTCTTGTAGAAGTGCTCCTGGAAGAGGAGGCGCTGCTTCTTCCACTTCCGGCCGCTGTTTTCGTCTGTCTGCCAGCAGAAGTACTTCTTCCACTGCCGGAATAAGATGTGCTCCTGGCCCTGGAGCGTCCCGTCCCGGAATTTCTGCCATTCTCATACTGATTCATGATTTCACCTGTGTTTCTTCTATAATAATCTCTACGCTCATAACGCACTAAGACAGTATAACATATCCGTTCGAAAAAAGAACCACTAATTTTTAGAAAATACAAGGATTTTTTTATTATATTTTTTGACGGTATTTTTTCTTTTTCGACATCCTGCCTCTTGTATTTCTGTACTGTTTTTGTATTTTCTTCTGTACATTTTTGGAAGTTCTGGCAATTGCATGATTGTTAATTTTTTGTTATACTTTTGCTTGTCAAAAAGATAACCAAGCAAACATCGAACAAGGGAGGGACCCTAAATGAAAATTCAGAACATTAACGACGTAGAATCATTTTTTAAGATTATCGATCAGTGCAAGGGATCGGTTGAACTGGTATCTCCGGAAGGTGACCGCATCAACTTAAAATCCAAGCTGTCCCAGTACCTTTCCATGGCAACCATGTTCTCCAACGGTTACATTAAGGAGCTGGATATCGTGGCCCAGGATAAAGAAGATATCGAGCGTCTGATCAAATATATGTATCAGGGCGAATAAAAAAGGAAACACTGACAGGCCGCCGCTCATATGATGGATTGTAAATATCTTTTCGGAGGCTTTTCATATGAGCGATCTGGCTGCTACAAACTGTGGATGCGGATGTGACTGCAATTCAGGAGGAAACGGCTGTAACATCATCTGGCTGATTCTCATTCTGTGCTGCTGCGGCGGTAACGGCGGATGTGGTTTCGGTTCCGGATGCGGATGTGAACATAATAACGGCTGTAACTGGATCTGGATCATTCTACTGTTATGCTGCTGCGGCGGCAATGGCGGATGCGGCAGCTTCTGCTAAACAGATTTTTGGGAACTCCCCCTCATGGAACGAGGGGGAGTTTTTCTATCTATCCCATCTATTCTCAGGATTCTATTTCCTTCGATTCGTTCTTATCCATTTTTTCAATCCGTTTTCTTCTCTCCGGGCAATATGGCCCTCCATTCTGGCACGCCTCGCATTCTTCATCAATCTCATATACTGCGTTTCCATCTATGACCAGTCTTGTTTTCATTCTACTGCGCTCCTGTCACCGTTTTGGCTTCCGGCTGCTGATCAGCCGCTCAAACGGTATTTTGTCTTACACTTTATACTATGCAGACTGCCTGCGGCATGATATGAGCTGCCCACGCATATACTGTTTCAAAAAGAACAAGGATCCCGTCCATGAATGAAAAGAATGAAAATCAGTTCAGGCTGACGGATTTTGATTATCTGACTGCTGACCCGAAGCTTCAGATGCTGAAGGCCGCGATTCCCTATCTCCCGGTTTCCCAGCAGCGCGTGTTCTCTCTCCTGGTAAAAATCCAGGAACTGCAGCGTGCCCAGTCTCTCTTTGACGGAGAGGAAGTCTCCGCCATGGGGCTCTCCCCCTCCACGCCAAAACCAGCTTCCCCCATGCAGCTTCTGCAGATCATCAAACCCTACGCAGGCCCGAAGGAGCGGGAAATGATTGAGATGCTGGAAAACTTTCAGATCATCAAGGAGGTATTATGAACCCAGGCGAATGGAAAAACGACCCCAGACTGGCCGCAATGGATCCGGTCAAACTCCAATACATAGAAAAGATTGCGGCGCAGATTTCCTCCCAGTCGAAAGCAGAACTGTTCCCTGCTCTGCTCTCCCTTCAGGCTGATGCCCGGAAAAGCAATATTTCCTTCACCGACCAGGAAACCACGCTTCTGATTTCCATCATCACCTCCGGCATGCCGCCCGATGAAAAAAAGAAAATTGAAATGCTGCATTTTCTCGCAAAAAAACTGGCTGTCAGGTCTTCCTGACAGCCAGTTTTATATCTGTACGCCGGTCATGCCGGTTCGTGCAGATCATATATAACCTTATTTGCAGACAATGTTGATGATCTTGCCCGGTACATAAATCTCTTTTACGATGGTTCCGGTGATCTTGTCTGCTACAGCTTCTTTTGCTGCCGCAATGGCAACATCTTTGGAAGCGTCAGCCGGAATGGTCACAACGCCTCTTGCCTTACCGTTGACCTGAACGCCGATCTGAACCTCGTCATCCTTCATAGCTTCCTCATCGCACTCCGGCCACTGAGTGTGGAATACGCTGTCGGTGCCGCCAAGCTGCTGCCAGATTTCCTCACCGATATGCGGCGCAAACGGAGCAAGCAGAATGGTAAAGGTCTTTAAGGTCTCTTTATCGACGCCGCCGGTCTTCTTAGCCAGCTCGATAAGCTTGTTGTTGTACTCCATGAAGCCGGATACTACAGTATTTAAGCTGAACTGGTTAAAACGCTGCTCGATGTCGAATACCAGCTTGTGGCGCAGACGAACCATCTCTTTGGTCTCTGCGATGTCTTTGTCCTTGCTGTCCTGAACCAGGTTCCAGAAACGGCTTAAGAAACGGGAAACGCCCTCGATACCGCGGTCATCCCACTCTGCGTCCAGTTCCGGCGGTCCTACGAACAGCTCGTACATTCTCAGAGCGTCACAGCCGTAATCTCTTACAAGATCATCCGGGGAAACAACGTTTCCTTTGGACTTACTCATCTTGATGCCGTTCTTACCATTGATCATACCCTGGTTGAACAGCTTCTTGAACGGCTCATCGAAATCTACCACTCCGATGTCGTGCAGGAACTTGGTGTAGAAACGGGAGTACAGAAGATGCAGGACTGCATGCTCTACGCCGCCGATGTACATATCAACCGGCAGATACTTGTCCGCTTTCTCTCTCGAAACCAGTTCCTTGTCGTTGTGGTTGTCCACGTAACGCAGGAAGTACCAGGAAGAACCTGCCCACTGCGGCATGGTGTTGGTCTCTCTCTTAGCCGGGCCGCCGCACTGCGGGCACTTGCAGTTTACCCACTCATCAATAGCAGCAAGCGGTGACTCACCGGTACCGGTCGGCTGGTAGCTCTCAACCTCCGGAAGTCTTAATGGAAGTTCTTCCTCCGGAACTGCTACGTTGCCGCACTTCGGGCAGTGAACGATCGGGATCGGCTCGCCCCAGTAACGCTGTCTGGAGAATACCCAGTCACGCAGCTTGTAGTTGACGGTCTTCTTGCCGAAGCCCATCTTCTCGATCATAGCCGGAGCCTCTTTCTTTAATACAGAAGACTCCATGCCATTCCACTCACCGGAGTTGATCATGGTACCGGAAGCCTCCGTATAAGCCTCGGTCATGTTCTCGATCTCCTTGCCATCCTTTGCGATAACCTGGATGATCGGGATATTAAATTTCTTTGCGAACTCAAAGTCACGGTCATCGTGGGCCGGTACACACATGATTGCGCCGGTACCGTAATCTGCCAGTACATAATCAGACAGCCAGATCGGAACCTTTGCGCCGTTTAACGGGTTGATAGCGTAGCTTCCGGTGAAGACGCCGGTCTTCTCCTTATCCTGCATACGGTCTACATTGGAACGCATGGAGGAATCAAAGATGTATTTCTCAACAGCCTCTCTGGTCTCATCGGTAGCCAGACTCTTTGCCAGGGCATGCTCCGGAGCCAGTACCATGAAGGTTGCGCCGTGCAGGGTATCCGGACGGGTGGTATAAACGGTGATCTTCTCGTCTCTTCCCTCAACCTGGAAATCAACCTCAGCACCGTAGGATTTTCCGATCCACTCGCTCTGCATTTTCTTAACCTTCTCCGGCCAGTCCAGTTTGTCCAGGTCGTTTAACAGGCGGTCCGCATAGGCGGTGATCTTTAACATCCACTGACGCAGGTTTTTCTTGGTAACCGGGGAACCGCAGCGCTCGCAGCAGCCGTTTACAACTTCCTCGTTGGCCAGACCGGTCTTACAGGACGGACACCAGTTGATCGGGAACTCCTTCTCGTAAGCCAGGCCTTTCTTGAACATCTGTACAAAGATCCACTGGGTCCATTTGTAGAACTCCGGATCGGTAGTATTTACTTCCATATCCCAGTCATAGATGGCTGCGATCTCGTTGATCTGACGCTTGATGTTTTTGATGTTCTCGGCGGTGGATTTTGCCGGATGAACACCCATCTTGATTGCGTAGTTCTCTGCCGGAAGGCCGAACGCATCCCAGCCCATCGGGTGGATCACATAATGACCCTTTAACATCTGGTAACGGCTCCATACATCAGAGATAACGTAGCCTCTCCAGTGACCTACATGAAGTCCGCTTCCGGACGGATATGGGAACATATCCAGACAGTAATATTTCGGTTTTTTGCCATCATTGACATTGATCGGGTTCTGAGCCCAGTTTTCACGCCACTTTTTCTCAATAGCGCTATGGTTGTAACTTGCCATGATTCTTCCTCCTGATTGCAATTTAAGAAATAAAAAACCTGCATCCCTGATATTGTCAGAGACGCAGGATATTCTTCCACTTTTTGCTCCTTGCGCGGTACCACTCTGCTTCATGCGTTCGCATGCGCTTGATTCCGATAACGGTGGATATCCGTCCCGGCCTACTTACTGCTTTAAAAATGTGTTCGGCGGGCTGCTCCAAGACCAGTTTCTGCGCCCGCTGTTGCTGCCTCGCACCATCCGACAGCTCTCTGAAAACCTCATCACGCATACTTTTTCTTTTCATCGCATTTAAGATTGTATATTACCACTGCTTTTTAATCTAGCATAATTGGAAATCCGTGTCAAGGGGTGGATTTTAGATTCAATTTTTCTCTTCATACTGTGTCAGGTCGATCTCACCGGTAAAAACCTCCACAGCCGGACCGGTCATATAGACATGCCCGCTCTCACGGTCCCAGGTAATCTCCAGATTTCCGCCGATCAGCTGCACCTCCACGGTGTTTTCCACCAGGCCCAGCATCATGCTGGCCACAGCACTGGCCGTTGCACCGGTCCCGCAGGCCCAGGTCTCGCCGCTGCCCCGCTCCCACACACGCATCTGCAGGTGTCTGCGGTCAATAACCCGGATAAACTCGCTGTTGACGCGGTCCGGAAAGCGCTCGTGCATCTCGAAAGCCGGACCGATTTTTTCCAGATCCAGACTGTCTACATCATCCACATAATAAACGGCATGCGGGTTTCCAACATCAATTCCGGTAAACTCAAGTTTTTTTCCATCCACCTGGATTTTCTCCGGCAGCTCACTGGTCAGCTGCGGAATGCCCATATCAACTTTTACGGTTTTCACTTTTCCGCCTTCTATCCTCATATCCAGATATTTGATGCCGCCAAGAGTTTCAACCGAAATCTGCGGCTTGTCAACAATACCGTGATCGTAAGCATATTTTCCCACGCAGCGGATACCGTTGCCGCACATGCTGCCCTCACTTCCATCCTCATTGAACATCCGCATGCGGCAGTCTGCCACCTCGGACGGGCAGATGAGGATCAGGCCGTCTGACCCGATTCCAAAATGACGTTCACTCACAAGCTGCGCTACGCGCGCCGGATCCTCCACATGCTCCTCAAAACAATTGACATAGACGTAATCGTTTCCGATTCCCTGCATTTTTGTAAATTTCATAAACCGCTCCATTTCTATATTTGTTTACGTTACCTGTATTGCTGATTTATTCCATGATACCTTCACCCTACATCAGACTGATGACCATCTGGGCTGTCTCATACATATTGGTTCCGCTGTCCATGCTACATTTCTGTATGTACCGGTGTGCTTCCTCCTCCGTCATGCTGTTGCGCTCCATGAGAAGTGCCTTGGCCTGATCAATAACAGCGCGCTCCTTCTCATTTCTCTGCTTCGGCTGCTGGCGCAGCTTCTTTTTTCTTCTCGCCTGGGCCTGCACGATCATCTCCAGGGTTCCCACCAGATCATGTACCTTTAATGGCATGGGCAGGCACACCACATCCTGTGGTGCGTCCGCAGACCACTTATTTGGAGACGCGATCATCAGCATGGCATTCTCCGCGCTCATACATTCCCTCAGTTCCGAGTACAGCATATCTGTCAGACGATAGCCACACACTACGATCCCTCCATTTAAATCTTCCATCTGGGAAAGAACCTGTGCTCCGGATGTGCAGACAGCGACCACCTCAAACCCGTTTTTCATCAATATGTTTTTTATGCTTTTTGCGTCTTCCGGCTTAGAAAATGCCACAATAATATTTGCCAAAACGCTCACCTCCGGGTTTTGATATCAGGGAACTTCTGAAAACTGCTCCGCTAGAACTTGTACAGGTATTCCTGCACTTCCCAGTCCGTTACTTCCGCGCGAAACTTCTTCCACTCTGCACTCTTTGCTTCCAGATACTTCGTGTAAATATGATCTCCGAGCACCTCTCTTGCGAATGTGCTGCCCTCAAAAGCTTCCAGGGCCTCACCCATGGTCTGAGGAAGCTGTTCAATCCCCAGAGTGCGGATTTCTTCATCTGTCATGGCAAATACATTGCAGTCCACACTGGCCGGAGGTGTCATTTCTTAATGCCGTCTAGACCTGCTGCCAGGCAGGCTGCCAGTGCCAGATACGGGTTTACTGCGGAATCCGGGCAGCGCAGTTCGATGCGGGTGCTGTCTTCCCCGCGGGAACTCGGAATACGGATCAGTGCGCTGCGGTTTGCATGGGCAGACCATGCCACGCAGACCGGCGCATCATACCCAGGAACCAGACGCTTATAGGAATTGACCAGAGGATTGGTGAGCAGGGTGATCTCCCGGATATGTGCCAGGATCCCTGCCATAAACTGATACGCCACCTTACTCAGACCAAGACTGTCATTGTCATCTACGAACAGATTTTTTCCACGGGCATCAGCCAGAGACATGTTGATGTGCATGCCGGAGCCGTTCATGCCTGCCTTCGGCTTCGGCATGAAGGTTGCGTGAAGACCATGGCGCTTTGCGATGGTCTTTACAGCCATCTTGAAGGTCATAATGTTGTCTGCCGCAGCCAGTCCCTCCGTGTACTCCAGATCGATCTCATGCTGGGCCGGAGATAATTCGTGGTGGGATGCCTCCACCTCAATGTCCATATCCTCCAGATTCAGAACAATATCGCGGCGCACATTTTCAGCCAGGTCGATGGGACCCACATCAAAGTAGCTGGCGTTCTCGTGGGTATTGGTGGTCGGACGCCCTTCCTCATCTGTATGGAATAAAAAGAACTCACACTCCGGTCCCACGTGGAACTCATAGCCCATATCCGCAGCCTCTTTCAGAACCTTCTTTAACACATAACGCGGATCGCCTTCAAACGGCTCGCCGTTTGGATGGTATACGTCACACATCAGGCGTGCCACCTTGCCCTGCTGCGGTCTCCATGGAAAAATTGCAAAGGTATCCAGGTCTGGATACAGGTACATATCGGATTCCTCAATGCGCACAAAGCCTTCAATTGCGGAACCGTCAAACATGCAGCGGTTATTTAATGCCTTTTCCAGCTGTCCTGCTGTGATCGCCACATTTTTCAGCATTCCAAAAATATCCGTAAACTGAAGACGGATAAACTCCACATCCTCTTCCTCTGTCATACGGATGATATCTTTTTTCGTATATCTGCTCATGTCAATCTCCTTCCATACTGTAATGAGATATATCATTCATATTATAATAAAAAAACAAGAGCGTCAAGAAAGCTCCTCGCGCAGCTTTCCTGAAACGCCCTTGTTTCATCATGTTACTGATGATAGCAGTTTCATCATTTTTTGTCAACTGATGACAAATACGTTTCACGATATCATTTTTACTTAGTAGGTATAACTTCCCATTTTTTTATGGAAATTCGGATCACTGGAAATATTGCAGTCAATTCCAAGATCCAGGGAAAGCTTGCGTGCAATTACCTGCAATGGGACAACATACTCCATAGATGCAAAATACGGATCATTCTGGAACGGATAAACAAAATTTTCTTTGCTCTCCTGCTCTTTTTCCGAAGTCACCATATAATTATGAGCGTGGTCTCTTTCCCCAAAATACTTCATCATATTGACCATCCGCTGGTAATGTTTTCCCGGACATCCCAGATACAGAAGATACGTATCCTGGTCAATAGAATGATATACTCCGTGCATAAATTCTTCCATTTCATAGCCAACTACGCTGTAGCGGACTGCCTCCAGAATCTTTAAGGTTCCTTCCAGCATTGCACTCATGCAGGATTCATATCCAAGCACAATCAAGCGCCGGCATTTTTTCAAATTCTCTGCATTCTCTCGGTACCAGGCCCATGCACGCTCTGCGATATCCGGGATCTGATCGGAAGTATCCAGCATCCGTTTTTCCAGATCCTGCTTTTCTTTCTCCTCAATTTTCTCATTCTGTACTGCAAGTTTCAATCCCAGCATTGCGATGGTTGCGATAGAACCAATATATCCCTTTGTCTTTGGTCCTGCAAATTCATCTCCGATTTCAATATAAACACAACAATCTGCATGCTCCGTAATCGGCCGCTCCCTCTCGGCCGTCATAGCTATGGTCAGAAAGCCAAGTTCACGCGCCTTGTCCAGGGCCCGTATTGTGCTGCTGCTTCTTCCTGCATGAGACACACCAATCACCAGAGTATTCGGATTAAAAACCTGTTCATTATCAACAAACTCCATCGGATACATATTGATTACTTTTACGCCGAGTTTGTCTTCTACAATTTTCTTTGCAGCTACAGATGCGTGATAACTGGTTCCAGATCCCAGAATATAAATCTGCTCAAATTTTTTTTCTTTACAGTAATTCAAAGCCTGTTCAAAAATTGTATCCTGATTTTCTACAATATTTCTCACTGCTGCTTTTGACTCCAGAATATAATCATACATGTCCCATTCTCTATATTCCATTTTATACTCCCCTTATTCTACTATTCTCTGCTGTCTATTCATGAAATCTGGCAAGTGCCCGCGCAAATCTCTTTGCTGTAATATGTGGTCTGGTAATTGCATTTCCAACAACAACAGCATGAGCTCCCATATACAGGCATTGAACTGCAATCTCCGGTGTTGATACCTTTCCTTCCATAATTACCTTTGTATCAGTTCCTTTCACCGCATCTACAATATCCCTTAACAGGATATAATCCGGCGCGTCCTTAATTTCCAGTTTGTCAAAGCATCCAGCTTTTGTATATCCATATAATGTAGGAGCAACAAAATCCGCTCCATAAGAAGCTGCAATCCGAGCATCTTCTGCAGTAGCAACATCTGCAAAGATCAGGGCATCCGGAATATGTTCTTTCACTTCCCTGATGGTCTCGTAAGCCAATTTTCCATCATCCCGGTAATGATTCGTTGCCTGAATCGCAATAATCTCAGCACCTGCATCCCATACTGCCTGCGCAGCTTCCAGACTTGGAGTCAGATACACATCCTTGATATTGCGGTCAATTTTCCAGATGCCAATAATTGGCAGGTCTACCTTCGCCTTGATGGCCCGGATATCATCCGGAGAATTCACACGAAGACCAACTGCACCAGCCCATTTTGCGCATTCCGCATACATGGTTGTGATTCCAGGCATATAATGTGGTTCACTCGGTACAGCCTGGCAGGAAACAATCAGTCCATCTTTTAAACTGTCAATCAATTCTTTCTTTTCCATTTTTCACACCTGTCTTTCCAAAAATTTAATAGTATCATAAAATTCCAAGAGCTACAGCAATGATGCCAAAGAGCAGCAGACCGATCATAATCACAGTTCCAGATACACGTTTCTTTAAAAGCTTATAGCAAATAAATACTAACAGCATTGGAAGAAGTTTCGGACATACCTGATCAATCATATCCTGCAGGACAATCTCAGCCCCATTGATGTTCAGCACAGTGGCAATGTCACATTTTACCATGGCCGGAATCATGGCTCCGATCACAACAAGTCCCATAATTCTGGCTGATTCCGTCAATTTCTGCAGAGTTCCATCCTCTGAAATCTGAGTCAGGAATGTGCTACCTCCCTCGTAGCCAATCTTAAAACCAAAACGGCGGACAACTTCAGATGGTATCACATTAATCAGAAAATACAAAAGAGGTCCAATAAAGTTTCCGGCTACAGCCAGCGGAGCTGCAATACCGGCACCAATCACGCGAAACGTTCCCCAGAAGAAACTGTCACCGATACCAGCCAGCGGTCCCATCAAAGCAGCCTTAACCGATGTAATGGATGACGGATCATATTCCCCCGGTTCCGCACTGGCATTTTGTTCTTCCATTGCGCAGGAAATGCCGATGATGAACGGGCTTGGAGTGGTCGCGCAATTGTAAAATTCCAAATGGCGTTTGACTGCTGACTTCATTTCTTCCGGATTATCTTTGTAAAGTTCTTTCAAAGCTGGCATCATGGTCCATGCATATCCAGTCGACATCTGACGTTCATAGTTAAAGCATCCAAGAAGCTGATAATGACGGTTAAATACCTTTTTTAATGTTTTTGAACTTAATTTCTTTTCTTCCCCCATGCCTATAACTCCTCACTTTCATCTGAATTTACAGTTGCTGTATGTCCCATATTGCCAGACAGCATAAAGTATAAGACTGCGAATACCACACCAAATATTGCAGCACCAATGGTACTTACATTTAAGAATGCAGCAAGGGCAAACCCAAGGAACAGAAACGCTCCAAACTTTTTATCCCATGTCATCTGAATCAGCATAGCAACACCAAGTGCCGGAAGCAGGTTGCCCGACTGCCCAAGACCTTTCTGAATAATCTCCGGGATATTGCTTACCAGCTTTGTGATCAGATCGGAGCCAATCATAAACCCGATGAATACCATGGAAAATTTAAAAATAAAATACAGTGCAGATCCCATCCAGTTTGAAATTTCTACTCCGCGGTAATCACCTTTCTCCGCGCATGCATCTGCACGATGTGCAAAAACAGTATTCAGAATGCAGACACCGATTGCTCCGACCTGAGCCAGAAGAGAAATTGGAATAGCCAGCGCCAGTGTCGTTTCATAAGTTGCTCCTGTCTTGATGGCCAATGCCGTAGCCAATGCGGAACCAACTACTACATCCGGTGGTGTGGATGTTCCAATACCAACAAGACCCATCCACACCAGTTCCAGTGAGCCACCTACCATAAGGCCTGTCACCGGATCTCCAAGAATCACACCAACCAGTGGTCCAATGATGATCGGACGGTCCAGCATATGCTGGCCTCCAATTCTGGATTCCATATACACAAGTGCTGCTACTAATGCTACCAAAAATCCCTGAATCATAACATATCCCTCCTACTTGCCGAAAATTTTCTCAATGTCTTTAAATTCCATCCGTTCCCTGGTCGGAGTAATCTGTGCAAAAATCTCCACGCCTCTGTCTGCCATCTTTTTGGCAAACCGAAATTCCTCCTCCGTCATAAACACCTGAGGCAATGTTGCTATGTAGGTTTCTCCCTCCTTTTTGTTTACTCCTGCCGTTCCGACATTCAGATGTCCGAAACCAGCAGTGCGTTCATAAATATAAGCCGCATCTTTGACTGTTTCCGTTACAAGAAAAATTTTCTTTTTGTCATTGATTGGATTATTCAGTGCTTTGACAGAGTCATCCAGAGATTTGATTACAAGATTCACCCCCGCCGGCTTTGCCATTTTCATCGTCATGGCTTTAAAGGAATCTTTCGCAGCCACATTGTTGGCCACCAGAATCGTCTGAGGCTGCAAATGGGATGTCCAGGACACCGCCACCATTCCATGAATCAGCCTATCATCTGCCCTTACCATAATAATCATACGCATTCCCTCCTACTTTTTATCTTATTTATCTCATTACAATTCCTCTTCACCGCCCACTTCTTCCTGCCGGACAAAATCATTGACATATACAATCTGTTCTCTTGCATTGGCAATGCTGTTCCGAATCTGCTCCGCGGTTATTCCATCTGGCATAAAGGTCAGTTCAATCAGAAGTGGAAGATTTATCCCTGTAATCAGCTGATAAGAAAATTCCTGCATCAGCCTTGTTGCCACCTGATTGACACTTCCTCCCATGATATCGCTAAGAACAATTACATTCTCGCCCTTTACCTTTTCCAATGCAGTCCGAAACTCTTTTTCAAATTCCTGCGACTCCACATAAGCATTAATAAACTGAACATTCTCCAAATCTGATTTAAAAAACCTCACAACATCTGCAAATCCTCCTGCCAGTGTTGCATGTGTTACAATAATGAACTGGTTCATGACTGTTCCTCCATATAAATATGCGCAAATGCTTTTCTATTCTTGGGACGTTTTGCTGTATCGATACCCACTGCAATACAATTTCTCGCAGCCATAATCTGAAACGGAAGCGTAAAAACAAGTGGGCTTAATTCTGCCGGAATCGGTGCATAAAAGCATAAATCTTTTTCTTTCAGTTTCATCTCATTCGCAGTGATTACAAAAACATGTTCTGTAATGTGATTCTCCTCAAAGAATTGAATGAACCGTGGTACCCGCTCCAATTCTTTTTCTTCGGAGGCGACAAGAAAAACATAAGTATCTTCATCAAATGCCATCTGTGGACCATGGATCATTTCTTCCATTTCATATCCACGTACTGGATGTTTAAACGTCTCAAACAGCTTCAGTTCTGCCTCAATGGCCGTACAGTAATTCAGGCCATAGGCGGCAACACAGCCCTTTCTCATGTTAAGAAGCTCTTTCTGATTTGCCAAATACCATTTCTCTGTCTGCTCCATAATTTCCGGATAATGTTCCAGAAATTCTGCTGTTCTGGTGATCCGCAGTTCGAAATCTGTATCATCCAGTTTTTTTCTGGAATGTGCAACTTCCAATGCTGTCAGATACCCTTGAAGCAAGGTTACACTATATCCTCTCGTCTCAACCGGAATTTCTTCCTTTCCGCACGTCAGCTTTACAACTCGATCGACCTCTTTGGTAATCAGACTTTCTGTTGCCTCAGTGATGGCAACTGTATAGTACCCTTCCTGTTTCGCCTTTTTCATGGCCTCAATGGTTGATACGCTGGTGCCTGACTGAGAAATACCGACCACCAGTATCTCGTCTTGATTGTATATACAATTTCGATTAATTTTCGCGTGGTTCGTAAATACTGTAGGAATCATCACTTCTGCTTCCACAGGAAGATACATTTCCAGATACTGTTTAATTGCCGTTGCGGCATTGTAACTGGTTCCAGAACCCAGAAGATAGATTTTCCGAATATCACGTTCCTGAAAAATTTGACAAAACGGATTACAATAAACTGCTCTGTTTTCAAATGTGGCCTTCAAGGCACGCCCCTGGTCCTGAATATAACCAATCATGCTTGGTGTCTCCATAATTTCCTCCTGTTCATTTTGTTGCGTTTTTGCAAATATCTTTTCTATTATTCGTCGTTTTATGCTTTGTATATACATATATTACTACATTATTTTGATAAAATCAATACTTTCCTCGTTTATTTGTATATATTTTTATCGGTATTTTCTAATATATTTCATATTCAAACTTCATTTTCTTTACTAAATGTGATATACTGACTATATGTATAGATCAATATCAATGAACAGACAAAAGGAATGTGATGTTATGCAGAAAACAGCAAAATACAAACAGCTTGAAGATTATATCAAGCAGGAAATTTCCAGAAAGAATTTGCAGATTGGCGATCAGATCATGACAGAAGAACAGCTTTGCCAACGTTTTAACTTTTCCCGAATGACCATCAATAAAGCATTAAACCATCTGAGCGCACTCGGATATATTGAACGGATTCCAGGTCGCGGCAGCTTCGTTACTGCTCCACATATTCAAAAAGAAAACCTCGGCACCGGTTCCAGTTTCACAGAGGATATGAAAAGCATTGGGCTGAAAGCAGGGGCCAGGCTTTTATCCTACGAGCTGCTCCGTGCCGATGATATCCCTACAATTGCCAAAAAGCTGGAACTGGGCGGAAATGATTTCATTCATTATTTTGTGCGTTTACGCACAGGAAATGAGAAGCCCATTGCAATCAGCTACACCTATGTATCGGCCAAAATCATTCCTGCCATCAATGTCGATTGTCTGAATGCATCCTTTTATGAATTTGTTGATTCACTTGGGCTGGAACGTGAATTAAAACAGCTGGAACTGAAAGCAACGCTTCCAACAGACCGGCAAAAAGAACTTCTAGCAGCCAATAACATTGCGTTGCTTTGTTCGGCCCACATCACATATACGCATATTGATGGGTTTTTGCAGCCTTATGAATATATCGAAACTTATTATAACGGTGATATTTACACTTATACCTATAATGTTACAAAGTAAAACAGAATATAAAAATGACGTTCTGTATACCGCCCCGGAACTTCTATTGGCTGCGCTACAAAAAATAACGACAATCAGTACTACCTGGAAAAGCTAGTTTTTTAGGCTTTATCAGTCATCTTCTGATTGTCGTTTATTATTATCTGTTTTGTAATTGTTATTTTTTATAGCTCAGTGCCCGAATTGCATTGAGAATAGCCAGCACAGAAACACCCACATCTCCAAAAACTGCCACCCACATGGTGGCATAACCCAAAGCTACCAGAACCAGAACCGCAATCTTGATGGCAATGGCAAAGATAATGTTTTGCTTTACAATGCCTACAGTCTTTCTGGCAATGCAGATGGCATCCACGATCTTGGACGGTTCATCATCCATGATGACCACATCCGCTGCCTCCACGGCGGCATCGGAACCAATGCCGCCCATGGCAATGCCGATATCCGCGCGGGCCAGCACCGGCGCATCGTTGATGCCGTCACCCACGAAGGCCAGGTTTGTTCCCTCCGGCTTCTCCTCCAGAAGCTGCTCCACCTTCGCTACCTTGTCACCCGGGAGCAGATTGCCGAACACGTGGGTAATGCCGATAGACTCCGCTACGCTCTTTCCGACCTCTTCTTTATCTCCGGTCAGCATGACCAGATTGCTGACCCCCTGCTTTTTCAGACCGGCCAGCATAGCCGAAACATCCGGGCGGACACTGTCGGAAATGACAATGGAACCAAGATACGTTGTCCCCTCCGCCAGATACAGTGTCGTTCCCAGAACTGCCGCTGGCGTGCTCACAACGACTCCCTGCTGGTCCATAAGCTTCTGGTTGCCGATATAAAGGTCTCTCCACACGCCATCTACCTGCACCTGCGCATGAATGCCGTGGCCGGAAATCTCTTCCACCTGGCCGATGCGGTTGGTATCTGCTTCTTTACCATAGGCCTGTTTCACAGACTGCGCGATTGGATGGTTGGAATTGTACTCTCCCAGTGCCGCCAGCTCCAGAAGTTCTTCTTTCCTTCCCCGTACCGGTGATACATCCGTCACCTCAAACTTACCGGTGGTCAGAGTTCCGGTCTTATCAAAGACTGCCGTATCCAAACTGCCCATGGCCTCCAGATAATTGCTGCCTTTTATGAGAATGCCCTGTCTGGATGCCGCACCCAGTCCGCCAAAAAAGCTTAACGGAACTGAAATAACCAGTGCACACGGACAGGAAACAACCAAAAAGCTGCAGGCACGGTAGATCCAGGTGCTCCATCCACCAAGGAACAGCGGTGGAAGCACAGCCAGAATTGCTGCAAAAGCCACCACGACCGGGGTATATACACGCGCAAAACGTGTGATGAATGCCTCAGCCTTCGCCTTTCTGGAGCTGGCATTTTCCACCAGTTCCAAAATCTTTGCCACAGTGGAATCATCAAACAGCTTTGTAGTCTGCACCTTCAGAACACCGGTTAAATTGATGGAACCGCTCACGATATTCTGTCCGGTTTCCACCTCTGACGGCATAGACTCACCCGTCAGGGCCTTGGTATCCAGCGTGGAGCTTCCCTCCAGGACGATGCCGTCCAGCGGCACCTTCTCGCCAGGGCGGATAATGATGGTGTCACCAATTTCCACCTCATAGGGATCCACCTGTTCCTCTTCCCCGTCCCGCAGAAGATTCGCGTATTCCGGGTTAATATCCATCAGGTCGGTGATGGATTTTCTGGATTTGTTGACCGCATAGTCATTGAACAGCTCACCAATCTGGTAAAACAGCATAACCGCCACAGCCTCTTCCAGGGATCCAATGGCAAACGCACCCAGCGTTGCGATGGTCATCAGAAAATTCTCATCGAAGACCTGACCGTTTTTCAAATTGCGGCAGGCTCTCAGCGGAATATCGTACCCCGCTGCCAGGTAGGAAAGTACAAACGGGATCCACGCCCAGGATGTTTTTTTCTCCAGCATCATGGCGATGATAAAGAAAACAGCGCTGCCCGCAAGACGGGCCACCATTATTTTCTGTTTTTTGGTCATAGCAAATACCTTTCCGGCACTAACGAAGCACCTTAAATTCTGCCTCCGGCTCAACCTTTGCAGCTACAGCTCTTGCCGCCTCAACCAGTTCATCTTCTCTTCCGTCTTCCACTTCCATGATGAGACGCTGGGTCATAAAGCTTAAGCTCGCACTGTTCACACCATCTAATTTCTTAACGCCTTCCTCAATCTTTGCAGCACAGTTTGCACAACATAAGCCCTCTAATTTGATGATCTTCTTCATGATATTCTCTCCTTTTACTTTTTAATATGCTCCGTGCCATGCTGACGCAGAGTTTTTATTCCCATTCACAGCTTCCCGGCAGAATTTTACTCGCTGATATGCTCCATGCCCTGGGCCAGAATGGTCTGGATGTGGGCATCCGCAAGCTTATAAAATACGGTTTTTCCGTCCCTCCGGAAAGACACCAGACGCATCTGCTTTAAGACTCTGAGCTGATGGGAAATAGCGGACTGGCCCATCTGCAAAAGCGTTGCAATATCGCAGACACACATCTCCGACTGGCTGAGCACATACAAAATCTTGATCCGGGTGGAGTCTCCAAATATCTTAAAAAACTCCGACAGATCCAGAAGCTGCTGCTCGTCCGGCATTACACCTTCTACCTTTTCCACGATTTCCTCATGGACATGCATGAACTCACAGGAACCATCTTCCACTTCCTGCTCAATCTGGATTTTTTCCGCCTCTGTCATAGCACTCCTCCGTTTCTTTATATGAACATCTATTCATATGTTTATATTACCATATCATACAATATTGTCAAGAGCATACACAAACTTTTCTAAAATTTCAATTTAAGAATAGTTGCGAAAGGTCCGAAGCAGGCCGGGGTGGTATCCCGCTGCGCAAAATATAAGTGCTGTGTTCGGACGATGTGGCTGACAGCCGTTTGCGGATAGTCGGACAAGATGTCCGC
>ERZ836829.618-NODE-618-length-37738-cov-221.316562_pt1 | contig 37738 bp, 16 predicted proteins | sample MGYA00519574_ERZ836829 | MGnify/ENA primary metagenome ERZ836829 (study PRJEB31850, sample SAMEA3708808) | human gut metagenome | biome: human gut; feature: human-associated habitat; material: faeces | place: China | collected 2014 ...
GATTGGCACGTGGTCGTCTCGAAGCACTTGAGAAACTCGTCCGCAAAGAGGTGGATATTCCCGATAGCCTCATTACCCGTAATGACAGCTATATACCTTGGGACTATCTCAAATCTCAGATTGAGGATTCCGGACTTGTCCGCAAGGATGAAGTAATTGCCATCTTGGAGGAAGAAGCCCGATTGGTGGACTATCATCACCCGAATACGCACATTGACAACCGCATCGTCAAATTGAGAGCATTGGACGGTGGCAAGGTATGGCAGCAGATGCACAAGCTCTTCTTTGAACGGATGCGAAATGCCTGCGCGGTATTCGTAACCTACAAGAAAGAGTTACTACCCGTGCAAGAGCCTGTAATCGTGCCTGATACCGTTGTAGTTGAACCTCCCGTTGAAGTTGTAGAGATTGTTCCTGATACAACTGCAACGGTAGAAACGGTTATACCCGAAGTAGAGGAATGGAGTCGCAAACTTCATTTGAAAACAAATGCCATTGGTTTGGGAATGGGTATCGCTAATGTTGCCGCAGAAATTGATTTGGCGAAGCATTGGTCATTTACTCTTCCTATCTATTATTCGGCTTGGGACTATTTCAAATCGACTATTAAGTTCCGCACCTTTGCCGTTCAGCCTGAGTTCCGCTATTGGCTGTCGGAAGAGAATGACGGATTCTTCGGTGGAGCACACTTCGGATTGGCATACTACAATTTTGCTTTTGATGGTGATTACCGCTACCAAGACCATAACAGGGAAACGCCTGCCATCGGTGGAGGTCTGAGCATTGGTTATCGTATGCCCATCAGCAAGAATAACCGCTGGCGAGTGGAGTTCTCTCTCGGAGCAGGTGTATATTCCCGTCACTACGACAAGTTCCACAACACTCCACGCACGAAGGACGGTCTGATGATAGAGAGCATCAAGAAGACCTATTGGGGCATTGACCAAGCAGCGGTATCGTTCTCCTATTCGTTTGACTTAAAAAAGAAAGGAGGCAAGCGATGAGAAAGATTCTATACCTTATTATATGCCTGCCGATTCTGCTTCTTTCGGCTTGCGATGTTCACGAGTGGCCGGAAACGCCAGAATTTGTAAAACTGCATCTTCGTTTGAACTATGAAACGGATATGACCGAATGGGAACACCTATACGATGGCACTTCGGTCATTGAGCAGGGATTGGGTGAGACCTACGACAATCACCGTGATTATGGCAAGATACGCTACATCGTCCGTGCCTATCCAATATCGGAGAAGCAACGCACGATGCAGGACTATACACAGGAGTTCGTATTTACAAAGGATATAGCAGATGGGTACAACCACGAAGTAACACTTGATGTTCTGCCTGGCAACTACAACTTTATGGTATGGTCGGACTTGGTACAGACAAGTGGCGACAGCCACTTCCACAATGCCGATAACTTCGCTGAAATCACCCTGCAAGGCGACCATAAGGGAAACAATGACTACCGTGATGCATTCAGAGGCTCAAACAACATTACCCTCGTGGCAGACATTATAGAACGCCTGCCCGATACGCTTGATGTGGCGATGCAACGTCCTCTTGCCAAGTTTGAGTTCGTCACCAACGATGTGGTGGAGTTCATTGACAAGGAATCTACCCGTATTGCATCAAAAGCCAACGGAAACAAGGCTGCATCAACCGATGATACCCCGACAAGAGCCGTAAACATCGAGGATTACAAGGTGGTGTTCTACTATGTGGGATTTATGCCTCACGCTTATAGTATGCATACCGACAAGCCTGTGGATTCCTCTACGGGAGTGATGTTTGAATCTACTTTGAAGAAGCTCTCCGAATCGGAGGCCTCAATGGGCTTTGACTATGTATTTGTGAACGGCAAGAAGTCGGCTGTAACGGTGCAGATAGGTATCTACGACAATGAGGGTACACAACTTTCATTGACCGAGCCGATAGAAGTTCCATTAAAACGTAGCCACCATACCATACTTACGGGTATGTTCCTGATGTCTGAAGCATCGGGAGGTGTAACCATCAATCCCGACTTCGACGGAGACCATAATCTCATTTTCCCCTAACAGATAGACATAATGAAGGATCTACTACATAACATATCAATAATGGCAGTGCTTGCCTTGACTATGGTAGGCATACAATCCTGTTCGGATGAATTGCACGATGAGGGCGATGTTCAAGTGAATTTCACCGCTACACTCCCAACTGATACCCGTACCCGTGCATTCGGCAAGGCAGAACAAGTGAATACTCTTGTTGTGGGAATATTCAAAAAGGGTGTTGCCGATGTGCATACCAACAACGGTGGCAGTTGGAACTATTACGAAATAGCCCGCAAATCATTTCCGATAAATGGCACTTCGGCAGATGTGCAGCTTACATTGGCTCAAGAGCAGACATATAGTTTTGTCTTTTGGGCGTATGATGGCAATCAGAACATCTACGACATAGATGATCTGACCGCCATTGAAATGAATCCTCTGACCAGTCCGATTACATTCTCTGAGGCAGAAGCAATGGACGCATTCTTTGCCACAATGGAGGATATTACCATTACAGGAGATTGCAGTTATCCCGTTGAACTTGTCCGTCCATTGGCTCAAATAAATGTGGGGACAACGGGAACACAGATGCAAGCCACATTCAAGGCAAAAGCAGTTCCCGACACTTTCTATCCGTTCACCAATACCGTAAGCGGAGCAACCGATTACACTTGGATTTTCAGCGAAACCACAACCGAGATATTCTCGGCTGACGGTACAGAATATAACTACCTCGCTATGGGCTATGTGTTTGCTCCGACCACAGCCACAAACATTTCTGCTGAACTTACTCTGACCAATGGAAATGCAAGCAAGACGGTGGAATTTCCACAGGTGGAGATTGAGGCAAACCAGAGAAGCAACATAGCAGGGAATTTTACTTGGCAACAAGAGAATTGACATAGAAGTATAACCTAATAACGAGTTAAAGCCAACAGAAAAAGAATCGAGTAAAATCCGTAAAGGTAAGTGACCGTTCATGAGACCTTTTACCCTGCATCAGCAGGAAACGACAGATTGATGATAAGCTCCCGTTCTGCCTACGCAGGACAGCCCTTGACAATGGATGCGACAACCTCTACAGGTGTGGCAAACATTAGGAAACAAGAAAATTAAAAGTAACTTTTTGTATAACAATTAAATTTTTCAAAGATGAACAAGAAATTATTCTTAGGTATGTTCGCAGCAGCCGGTATGCTGCTGGCAACATCGTGTTCGAATGACGAACTGGATGTAGTTCAGTCAGGGAATGAGGCTCAGGTGACGTTCTCACTTGCAGCAGAAGGTGGTATTGCTACCCGTGCTATCAGTGACGGGCAGAGTGCAGATTTATTGTATTATGCGATCTTCGATGCCAACAAGCAGTTGATTACTACTATCAATGGTTCCGCTGGTCTGCTTAAAAAGGAAAATGCATTCCCTAATGGAAGCAAGAAAGATAATGTAGAAGTTACATTAGCTAAAGGTCAGGAGTACACAGCTGTGTTCTGGGCACAGGATGCAAGTTGCAATGCTTACACAGTAACTGCTGAAACTGACGGACTGAAAGTTGCCGTAGATTATAAGGATGACAAAAACGATAACAATAACGATGAGACTCGCGATGCATTCTTTAAGGCTGAGACTTTCAAGGTAACAGGTAATACTGAAATTCCTGTAGTGTTGAAGCGTCCTTTTGCTCAAATTAACGTGGGCGTGACAGAGGCTGATTGGACAGCAGCTGTTGAATCTGGTATCGAAATTACCACATCAAAGGTGGTCATCAAGAATGCAGCAACTTCTATCAACTTGCTTGATGGTACTGTTGACGGAGCAGAAGAAGTGACTTATGATTTTGCAACAATCCCTGCAAAGTTTACTGAAGCAGAGACATTGGAAGTTGATGTTAATCGTGACGGTGAAATTCAGGAGGACGAAAAATACAAGTATCTTTCTATGAGCTATATCTTGACTGATAATGATGCTGACAGAACTACATTGGAAGCTGATGGTTTGCAGTTCACTTTCCATCCTGAGAATGGTGCAGACATCGTTTTCGATGAAGGTTTGCACGCAGTTCCTGTACAGCGCAACTGGAGAACAAACATTCTTGGTAAAATCTTGACAGGCGACATTCAGTTCAATATCGAAATTGACCAGAGATTTGATGACAACTATAACTTGATGTACCCTGATAAGGATGATAATAACACTTCTGTATTTAATGTTACTAATGCAACTGAGTTCCAGAATGCTTTAAATAACGCTATTGATGGAGCTGTTATCTACTTTGCAAATGATATTACAGGTGATGTAACTGCGACTCAGAAACCAAACGTAAAAATCTCTATCCTTGGACAAGGATATAAATTGAACGGTATGATTACCGTAGATGGTAAGAGTGGAACTTATACCTCTGCTGGTTTGACCATTAAAGATGTAAACTTTGCTGCTGAATCTATTACTGGAGATGCTTGTATCCGTTTGGGAAATGGTACTAATGCTACTCGTTATACTTGCAATGTAACTGTTAACAATTGTACTTTTGATGTTCCGGGTGTTGTTGGCGTTAAGTCTTACACTGGAGGTGATAAGAATTTGACTATTACAGGTTGTACTGCAACTACAAATGCACACTCTTTAGTACAGGCTAAGGGTATTGATGGTATTCTCATTGAGAAATGTTTCGTTTATTCAAAGAATGGTTTGAACTTCAATAATAGTACAAATGTGACTGTTGATGAGTGTACAGTTGATGTGAAAGGATATGCTGCTCGTTTCGGTGAAAGTTCTGGTGGAACAGGTGCCGCTGAAGTATATACCATTAAGAATAGCTCATTGAAGTCTGCTAATGATGATGGTGATGCGGTAATTATTCTTCGTGGCACTGCCGACAATTCAATTTTGACCATCGAAAAGACTTCTATTTCTGGTACACCGGATATAACTAATACAGCGACTAATGCAATTGTTATTATTGATGGAGATTGCACTGTAAATTCTGAGGAAGGTTTGGTCGCTGCACTTTCACAAGGTTGTGATGTTGTTTTGTCAAATGATTTAAATGATGTTACCGTAAATACCACTGCTCCGTATGGAAACTATTACGGTGTAGCCTTGAATGGTGGAGTGTTCGATGGAAATAATAATACATTGGATTTTGACCTCGGTGAACTAAAAGATGGTAAGGCAGATAACTACGGTATTATAACATCTGGCGGTACAATTAAGAATGTTACTATTACTGGTGTTTTCCGTGGTATCATGATTATGAACCCTACTCAGGATTTATATATCGACAATGTTACTATCGGAGATGAGGATGTATGCTATGCTATCAACACTGGCGAGGGTGATGGAACTCACAGTCTTTATGTTTCTAACAGCACAATTAAGGGTTGGAGTAGCTATGGTACAGCAATTAAAGATTTGACATTCACCAACTGTACTTTTGCTCAAGGCGAATACTATACTAATGTATTTGGTCGTTTAGTTAAGCCTTATGTAAATACTTTGTTTGACAGTTGTGAATTTAACAGCAAATTCTACATTGATTTGAGTGCATTTGAGGGCGAAAAGATTACTCTGAAGAATTGTACTATTAATGGTGTAAAACTGACAGCAGATAATTGGAAAACTCTTATTGTTTCTGAGGATGATTGCGCCGATGGTCAGATTTCTATTGAGTTGAAGGATGGTTCATATCTGACAGCGGACAATGTAGTTGACTATGTGGTGTTTGAATAATAATATCCTTGGGTAAACTAAGAAACATAAGACACTCTATCATTCCCTTGATAGATATTTACATATAAGACGTTAGTTGAGACCTGCCGTTCGTGAGAATAGCAGGTCTCATTGTCTATTAGCATAGTCCTTTTGGTGAAATCTGATGCCCGATACTCCCCAACGATAGCAGTATGCTAATTCCATTCTCTTTTCGCTGGCATAAACCCTCCAAAACCTTTTGCCTAATCAAGTTTGCTTCGTATGTGTTCAAGTAAAACGCAAGAGCAATGACCACTTCAAGATTGTAGAATGTAGCCCAACTCGCAGGAGTGGCAATATCGCATCGTTGAGTGGTTGCAGAGCAAAGCGTTCCACTCTTATATATCGCTTTGATGGCGGCTCGGAGTGTCGGGACTATCACCCCGAACAACTCCACCAATTCCATTTCGGACATCCAAACATTACCGCTTGGAATATTTACCTTGCCATTTTCGCTGATTGTTATAATTGCTCGTTCCATAGTTACATTGCTATTGAAATTTCACTAAAAGATTGATTAAGTCTGTTGCCGAACATCGTCAAATCCTTGTCTATTTTCTCGGTGGTAATCTTCGCATATCGCTGTGTCGTGGTAATATTCGTATGCCCTAATACTCGGCTCACACTCTCAATGGGAACACCCTTACTGAGAGCTAATGTCGCGAACCCATGGCGAGTGCAGTGGAAGGAAATATCCTTTGAGATACCGCACTCTTTTATCATCTTTTTCAGCGGTTTACAGATATTCCAATAGTTGAGATTTGGGAATACGAGTTTGTCCTCTTGAAATCTCTCATATCGCTTGATTATCTGTAATGGAATATCCAACAACTTCACTTGGAAATTGACCTTTGTCTTGTGTCGCTTGGATAGAATCCACTTCTCACCGTTTATCTCTACGATATCATCGGTAGTTAGTTCCTTAATATCCACGAATGACAGGGCTGTAAAACTTGCGAACACGAACAAGTCTCGGATATAAGCCAACTTCTTATCTGCAAATTCGTGTGTCATTACAGCCTTGATTTCATCTTCGGTCAAGTATTGACGCTCCTTGATATTCTGATTTACTCGATACTGAGCAAATGGATTTCTCGGTGTCAGTCCATTGTAATGAGCCTTTGACACGATTGTTTTCAGCCACATACAATGCGACCATACGCTGCCATTATGTAGTCCTGCATCAGTAGAGAGATAGATTTCATACTCCTTGATAAAATCGGGAGTAAGTTCAAGCATAGAAATATCACTACGCTTGTAGCTCTTCTTGATGAACGCTGCCAAATGATTTCGTGACCTTACACGCACCTTGTAGGAACTGGCTGCACGGTCAATGCCAATACGCTTTTTGAAACTCTCGTTGTCCTTATCAAATGCACCAAGCAATGTTTCATATTCCGTTCCGATACCTTGATAAGCATTGCGTACCATTTCGGCGGTAACATAGGCTTCTCTATCCGAGATGCGTTGATAATGTTTGATGATTTGAGCCTTGATATTATCCAAAGCCAAATTGATGTCTCGTGCCTCCTTGCTCTTACCTTTTGCCCGATTGCCTTTGGCATCCCACATTGTTTTTGCAATGGTCAGTTTACAACTGAATTGTGCCACCGAGCCATTGATTGTAACTCGTCCCATGATGGGGACAATACCGTTTTTCTCCTTGCTTCCGTTCACGTAGAACAGCACCTTAAATGTACTTCGCATAATCTAATTCTTTTTGGTTACAAAATTAGTTATCAGCGAGTTGTACATTGTTATGCAGAATATGGCAGAGAGTAGAAATAGACTCCAACGACCTATAACCTTACCTCGTTATCGGGTAATGATTTGAAAACCGTTCGCCCTCATTACCTTTCATTTCCTTGCACTTTCGCATCGGCGAGGCTTTCATCATAAGTCCTCATAAGTCACTGAACACCAGTGCCGCCATCATCATTTTCCTTCATTCGTTAGATTTTTCCAGAGATATTGAATCTGTTTCATCTTTTGTATTTATTTTATATAAAAAACTGTTGTCTCTAAAAACATTATTTCCAAAATAACTGCCAATTAAAACTGGCTCTAAAAAAAAATGTGCCGAAACCCAATAACCAGATTGAGTTTCGACACACTTTTAATTGCTAACTTATTTCAGGCTCTTTTCAAAGAGAGCTTTGGCTTCAATCAAAGTACAACCACTTGTCTGCGTAGTCAGATGGTTGTTGCCGCTATTGTTCATTGCCCAGTTAGTATTATACAGCAAATCAAGTTTATTGATTCCCTTTCGCCACAAGATTTCAGCATTATTGTTAAAGAAAGTGATGAATTTCTTCTTATATATGGGGTCCAAATTCGGTTCCATAATCAGCTGCACATAATAACGCATGAAAATACCCTTAAACAAACCTCCGTCCCCATCGCCTTCATCACGAAGTAAATTATTTCCAGTATCTATCATGCTGCTATTACTGATAGCGAAATTGGCAGCCTTACGAGCATCTTTCAAATAGGACTCTTCTCCTGTGATCTTATACAGTTCGTAAGCAGCACCCAAGAATGTACCTTGGTTATAAGAAAGAGAAAGTGTACTCAACTCACCCGTCTCACCGTTCACATTATCATAGATGGCGCCGGTAGCAGGGTTAAATAAATTTTCACGCTCCCATTTATAAATATTGACAGCCCAATCCAAATCCTCCTGATTCCCGTTAATACGGTAAAGACGAGCAGCAATCAAAGCAGCAGGGCCGTTGGAACAAGCATTTTTGCTCCATAGCTGGTCGTGAGTCCAAGCAATGCCACCACCTGCGTAATCGTTCCAACCGGTCTTGATTTCATTCCACATCTCTTGAGAAGTTTCCAGATACTTGTTTTCATCAGTAACTTCGTACAAGCGAATCATGGTGAGAGCAATCCACTCCATATCATCATAAAAGTTGTTCCAATAACTGCCACCGTTCTTTGCCTTGATACCGACATACCATTTGTCGAACAAGTCGCTGTACTTGCTATCTCCGGTACGATTGTAAGCATCTATCATCACATCCATAGCATGAGCCTGCGGCCAATAATGGAAATCCTTGATTGAACCGTCATTCCCGTAGTTGAAATAATTCTCTTCCGTATTCCAGAAACGATCTATCAGGGTCACAGAACTGCTATCGGCAGCCGCATCCCAATCTATGGTGTAAAGCCCCTTATCATACATATACTCATCTTCTATCTCGCACGATTGAAGTGCCAAAAGAAGCAGGGGCAGACAAAATAATATTTTTTTCATAATCTCTCCTTAAATTAGTTGGCCAATTCCACTTTATGAGTATAGTTCTCCACATTGAATATCACACTAATCTTGGTGATGGCACCCGGATTGTGGCCATCGGCCGCACCATCGAATTCATCGTTCAGTTTCCACTTCTGATCCCATTGGTTATCAGGAGTCTCCATAATATAGAAATAAGGATCTTCGGGAGTAGCCGCACCAGGATTAGAGTCTGTAGTATTCTTGGTTCCCCAATACTGTATACTACCATCAGCATAAGTCATCAAGAACTTATAGCGTTGGTCGCGCCCCCATCCTTCTTGCTTGAACTCAATTTTATCCTGACCGCAGAACACACCGTTTCCAACATAAGGCAATTCAAAAGTTGCGGCACCACTCGGACAGAAGTAGAATTCCATCTTACTTACTTCCCTGACGGTTACAGATGCAATGGAGAAATCCATCTCAATGCGGTAAACTCCCGTCTTTTCTACGGTTGTCTCGCCTTCGCCTTCCATAATCTTATTGCCATTGATATAAAACACCTTGGCACCTTCGGCTGCTCTATCTACCAGTTTGTAAGTCTTTCCGCCTTCCAACTTCGTAAAGACTTCGAACTTATCCTTTTCGGGTGAAGCACACGCCACAGCCTTAGAAGCATCCATACCACCTTCAGTAGCACTTCCGGTCAAGTAAAGCTGTGCCGGAATCTCTTCAAATCCCACCAAGCGAGTGATGGTGAGCTTCTTGCTTTCCTTTGCCATTACAGAATTCAAACCTCTGGAAGCCATTACTGTCCAAACAAGTGTACCCGTCTCACCACTGTTCAATCCGGCAGCCGCACCAACCTTGTTCAATGTCTTGTGGCTGATGGTAGCATAGCTCAAAGAACCGCCATTGTCAGAAAGCACTTTGTAAATAGGCTTAGAAAAATCTCCACCTTCTTTATCGAATACCACTTCATAAAGAGGGGCACCGCTATCTTCAGCCTTGGCCGACTCCCATTCAAAGAACAGGCTGGCGCTGGCCGACGATTGCAAGACTACTTCCTTGCCGTCAGTGGGTTCATACAACTGATTTACTGAGGAAACTTTGGAATCCTTGTATTCCATGTCTTCCGTACAAGACGTAGCAAAGAGGACTGCCGAAAAAAGAGCTATTGTTGAGAATATTGTTTTCATTGTTCTATTGTTTTTAATGAGTTTAGATACACGTTAATTTCCATATCCCGGATTGTTAGGCGCCAGATTGGGATTCAAATTGATTTCACTGATAGGAACTGCCCAAAGATAATCTCTTGCCTCTTCGAACTTGCGAGTGTCAAGCTTGTTCTCGTCCACGAAGCTTGCACCGCGCACCTTGCCCGACAAGTATTCGTTACCAGCCTTCCAACGCTTAATATCATACCAGCGCAAACCTTCCATCGCCATTTCTACACGACGTTCGTCGCGAATAATCTGCCTCATCTCTTCCTTGCTCTTTCCGGCAGGAAAGTTCAAGGCTGCATCGGCAGTAAATCCGGCACGTTCGCGGATGGGACGGATGGTCTTGTTCCATACCTCTTCAGTCATACCGCTTGTTTCGTGAACAGCCTCAGCATACATCAGCAAGATGTCAGCATAGCGCATAGTGATGATATTCATACCGGAATTCTGGTCACCGGGAGCCTGCGGATTATAATACTTACGGGTGAAATAACCGGTAGAAGTGCCGTTTCCACCACCATCGTAGGCATCGGTTCCCGAACCCGGACGAATGTTGATGACTACGTCTTTACTGCCATCGTCCACATTGCCACTCCAGTCATAGCCATCATAAATGATAGTAGCGGTGAGACGTGGGTCACGGTTGTCGTAAGGATAAGCAGGGTTATAATCTGTCCCGGCTTCACTGATAGTCTTTCCACTAAGCATCAGATAAGTGTCTACCAACGATTGCTGCGGCACACGGTTCACGGCACGTCCGCCTCTTGACAAAGGAATCATGTCTACCATCTCACCCCAAGTAATCAAATTGGGTACATAAGAACGGTCCATGATAATCTCTTCATTATACTCATTGGCTTCATCAAAAAGCCCGGCATAATCAGGAAATAAGGCATAAGTACCATATTCGCCCTGTTTGTTCATCAGATTGTCGCAATAAAGCATCACATTGTTCCAGTCGCTATCCATCAAGTAGACACGAGCCTGCAAAGCACAAACGGCACCTTTAGTAATTTTGCCCTTGTCTTCTTCGGGCAATTGGTCGCGAGTGGGAAGCGCATCCTTGATGTCTTCCAATTCTTGGTGAATGAAGCTGATAATGGTTTCGCGGTCTGTACGACTTACACTCCGCGATTCTTCCAGCGTGATGTCCTCCGTAAAGAAAGGTACTGCACCATAAAGGTTAGTCAGACGGAAGTAGAGGCTTGCACGGATATAGCGTATCTCGGCAATCATACGTGCTTTAACAGATGCGTCCATGTTGGGTACCAGATCCACCTTTTCAAGGAACACGTGGCAGGTCTTTATGCCTCCGTAAAGGTCTTTCCATTCATTCTTGAAGATGTCGAGCGAGGGAGTAGCCATACCTTTGCGAATGGCACGTTGGTCGTCCACACTGCGACCGTCGTAAGCATTGTCACTCAAACTTTCATCGCTCCACATACGGCCTGCATTGTACATCTGGCTGTAAGCCATGTTCACCACATACTGGGCTTTGGTGGTGGAAGTCCAATAAGAGTTATCCGTAAATTTGTTTGTCGGTGCGTTCTCCATCTCGTTGCAACTGCAAAGCATCAGAACAGCCATTCCGGCAAAAGCTATATATTTTCTTAGTCTCATAGTTATCTGTTGTTTTTAGAATTCAATGTCTATACCGAAACCATAGTAACGGAGCGTCGGGTAGTTTCTACCAGAATTGGCGCCACTATTACCCATCTTAGAGTCGAACTCAGAAGATTCAGGGTCAATAAACGAGTTATTACTGAAAGTCAGCAAGTTTTGTCCGTTGACATAGATACGTGCCTTTTCCATACCCACCTTGCGGCTCCATGTTTTAGGGAATGTGTAACCAATCTGCAAGTTCTTCAGACGCAGGTATTTTCCATCCATCAAGAATAGGTCGGAACCTTGTCCGTTTCCGTAGTTGTTTCTGTTGGAAGTAGAACCCGGAGCAGTAAGTCTCGGCCAACGTGCATCGGTGTTGGTAGGAGTCCAGAAATCCAGTTGATGCTTATAGATATTATAAGAGTAATTGGCGTGGAACGGTTCAATCAATTCACCACGAAGCATCATGTCACGCTTGCCCACACCCTGCCAGAACATACCGAAATCGAATCCTTTCCATTCTACATTGTAGTTGAAACCGAAAGTAAGACGAGGGAAGGCATTACCCAAGATAAACTTATCCTTCGAGTCGATGACACCATCTTCGTTACGGTCTACAAACTTCACGTCACCCGGCTGTACCTTTCCACCTACAGGAATAGCCGATGCCTCAATCTCCTCGTAGCTTTGGAAAAAGCCGTCCATCTTGTAACCGTAGTAAGACTCCAACGGACATCCTTCACGGGTGATACGGCTCAACTCCTCTATTTGTGAGATTCTTTCGTGACCAGGGTACTTCAGCACTTCATTCCAAGAGTCACCAAGATTGAAGTTGAAGTTATGATTTGCGGCTCCCGTTTTCAAACGATAGTTGATAGAGAGGTCCCAACCTTGATTCTGCATCTCACCAATGTTGTCCATCGCCATATCCGTACCGAATACCGAAGGCACAAGGGGCTTCATTAAAATGTCGCTCGTACGCTTGTAGAAATAGTCGAACGTCACATTCAAAGCGTTATTGAAGAACGAAGCGTCTACACCCACGTTGAAGGTTTTGGTCTTTTCCCAAGTCAAATTATCCTTACCTAACTTAAAACCTGCGCCTGATACTGTCTGGTTATTATATGCGTAAGAGTTGTTGTACAGTTCGTAAACAGTAAAACGGTCATAAGTACCAATAGACTGGTTACCCAAGATACCAAAAGAAGTACGCAGTTTCAAGTCACCCACACGTTCCTTGTAAGCCTGCATAAAGTTCTCCTCGCTCAAACGCCAGCCTAATGAAACAGAGGGGAAGAAACCCCATCGGTAGTCTTTATGAAACTTGGAAGAAGCGTCATAACGGAAGCTGAATTCTGTATAATATCTGTCAGCGTAAGAATACCCCACACGTCCCAACAGAGAAGTCAGACTGGTACGGTTGGATTCATCTACAAATGTTTTTCCTGTGATGTTTCCCACAGTACTATTGGTAATGTCTGTACCGATACCCAAGTCGGGATCTACCCCCTTCTTCTCAATCTCATTGCTAGACGAAGTAAACGATTCATTGGTTACTCCAAAAAGCCCGCTGACATTGTGTTTACCGAATGTCTTGTTGTAATCCAACAAAAGTTGGCTATTAATAAGGTAAGCCGTATGATTCCAGTTACTGGTCCGATAGTCAGTATCTTTCACTGGACGTGGTTCGGTAGCCTCTTCATTCAAGTAATAGGATACGCCCAAATTGCGGGTAGAACGCATGTCGTTTATCACATCCGCACCCAACACTCCACGCAACTTCAATCCGTCAATAAGCCGGAATTCAGCATTGACATTAGCGTTCAGATAATTGTTACGATACTTGTTACGGCCACCAGCTTCCAATGCTCCCAATGGGTTAAATTCAGTCAATACATCATTTAACAAATATCTTCCATCTTCCGATTTCATTTTGTAATAATAATAAGTAGGTACACGGGCGGCATCCACTTCCAAACTCCCACCGGTGGTACTTACACTATTATTACGTGTATAAGCCAAAATAGCATTCAGTTTCAAACGTCCCACTTCCGTGCTAACATTGGTACGAAAATTATAACGCTGCACGCCAAAATCACTGTTGCCCACATAATTACTTTCCTGGTCATAATAACCCATGGACACCATGTAAGTAGTTTTATCACTACCTCCAGATACGCTTAGATTGTAATTCTGCTGTAAGGCTGTGCGGACTATCTGATCAAAAAACCAGCTTTCTTCATTTTGATGGGCAGCCAGGTCACGGATTTGATCGGGTGTATACAAAGGAGCCTCTCCAGCATTGGTGGCAGCTAAATTGCGCAAAGTAGCGTTCTGATAGCCTTTCACCGGAGAAAACAAGATATCCGGATTCTGCCATCCCATCATACCACTTAACCGAACTGTCGCACGCTGGTTCTTCTTACCTTTCTTAGTAGTAACCAAAACTACACCATTGGAAGAACGTGAACCATAAATAGCAGCTGTACCGGCATCTTTCAAGATGGAAATGTTCTCAATATCATTGGGATTCAATTTATCGAAACTACCGCCATCAGCTACCAATCCGTCTATGACAAAAAGCGGACTATTGTCATTCACAGTGCTGATACCACGGATATTAAAGTTAGTCTTACGATCATTAGGATTGCTACTGCGCTGCTGGATAACCACGTTGGGCGCAGCCCCTTGCAAAGCATCTGTCATGTTAGCCACGGGACGGTCTTCGATCATGGAAGCCTTTACCTGGTCTACAGCACCTACGGCACTCTTGCGGGTAGTAGTACCATAACCGATGACAATAACTTCATCCAGCACCTTGGTATCCTCCTTTAAGACAACATTCAATTGTTTTTGATTTTTCACAGCAATTTCCTGAGTGGCATATCCCACATAGGAAAAGACGAGAACATCTTGGGCACTACAAACAATGGAATAGTTTCCATCCACATCTGTAATGGTACCCACACCTTCTTTACCCTTAACAGTAACACTCACTCCAATCAGGCTTTCACCTGTGGCATCCTTAACGGAACCTCTCACCGTGGCATTGTTTTGCTGCACCACAGTAATAGTCTCCGCATGTGCATAAACCGCAGGAGCCTGCGCCAGCATAGTCACAGCAGGCAAGGCAATAAGCCAGAACTTATAGTTCCCACCTATCCGAGCCAGCAATGAATTTACTGTGTACACTCGATTCTTTTTCATATTCTTTAAGATTAAACATTATAATAAATCACGATAAAAAAAGGAAAAGAACACAAATAATACCAACGAACAACCAATTCATGCAATTTGTATCCTAATCCTCCTTCCAGCGCACTTTATTGATTTTAAATAATTCCTGTTTTTACAAGCTGTTCAGCAAATCCACTTTACCCTCGTTCACTAATTTCAAAATCAATTCTCCAAACAGCGTATTCTGCCAAGCAAACCATGCACGGGTAAAGTTAGTGGGGTCATCCTTGTGGAAAGACTCGTGCATGAATCCCGTACCGGCATCCGTATCCATCAGCATTTTGATACAAATCTTTATCTCCTCATCATTCTGGCTGGTGAATGCCTTCATCATGATACTCATAGGCCATACCATATCATAACCAATGTGCGGACCTCCGATACCTTCACCGGCTTTACCTTTAAAAAAGTAAGGGTTGCTGCCACTCCACACAAAGCGGCGTGTATTCTGATAGATAGGATCGTTTACGTCCACATCACCCAAATAAGGCATAGCAAGAAGGCTGGGTACATTGGCATCGTCCATTAACAGATGATTGCCGAATCCATCTACTTCAAATGCATAGATTGTCCCAAACTCAGGATGATTGTAAGTGGCATATTTCTTCAGGGCTGCCTCCACTTCGGCTGCCAAATCGGTGCATTCTTTGGCCAAGGATGTTTCCTTGTTTACTTCCGTCAGAATTTCAGCAGCCTTTCTCAGAGAAGAGACAGCGAAAAAGTTGGAAGGGACCAGGTACTGAAGCGTAGTGGCATCGTCCGATGGGCGGAAAGCGGAAACAATCAGTCCCACCGGTTTGACCGGAGCACCCAAGCCGTCGTTATTCAGCGTATCCAGAGCACGTTCCGTCTTACGTTGGAAACGGTAAGGGCCTACACCGTCCTTACGCTGCTGTTCCTTGAAAGTCTTCAGGATAGCAGTAATTGCCTTCATCCATTCACCGTCGAAGATACTGCTGTCACCAGTTACTTTCCAATACTGGTAAGCCAGACGAAGCGGGTAACAAAGAGAGTCTATCTCCCATTTGCGCTCGTGCAGTTCGGGCTTCATATCTGTCAAGTCAGTCATCCAGTTGCCACCCGTAGGTCCGTCGTTGAAAGCATTGGCGTACGGATCAATGTTGATGCAAAGGAACTGACGGCGAATGACACCTTCGAGCATCTCTTTCAATTGCGCATCATTGTTGGCTAACTGCACATATGGCCACACCTGCGCACCGGAGTCACGCAGCCACATAGCATGGATGTCACCGGTATAAACAAAAGTATCGGGTTTACCGTCCAGCATGCGAAAGTGTACAGTAGTGTCAAGCGTATTAGGAAAGCAATTCTCAAACATCCACGCCAACTTAGGATTGGTAAGCAGTTTCTTCACGCGAACAATCTCAGCTTCCACCGCTTTTGAGGTGAAAAGGCGTTTCTTCATTTTTGGACGATTGCTCTTGTAAGCAGCAGTCATCTGAGCATAGTTCTCCACACAAGTGTTGTCACCTTTCAGGATAAAAGTGTCTGCCTTAGCATAGCCTTGCATACAGAGCATGGCAACAGCGCACAAGGTAATGTTTCTCTTTTTCATTTGGTCTGATTCGTTTTAATTATAAAGACTGATTAGCGAACACGGCCAAACGCGCGTACATCTCTACCATGGCGGCTTGTGTCAGCAGCCATTTACGATTGTCGCGGCTCTTGCCGGTGAAATCAGTATTGAAAAGGCCGTTCTCTTCACGGGCATGCGTCCAAGCATAGTCCAGACTGCGGGCAAAGGAATCAAGATAAACCTTGTTACCGTCCACCTGATAGAGTTCCATAAAACCACGCAACATAACGGCGGTGAACCACACATCACCCTTCTTCAGCATATGAAACGGTTCTCCCTGTCCGGGGGTGAATTCCATGAAGAAATAATTATGACAAGCAGCAGCAATCGCTTGCGCATCCTTCAGATACTGCCCATTACCGGTAAGCTGATAGAGCAAAGCAGCCGACTGCATCATCTGACCGCTGTTATAGGCAAATTTGGCACGTCCTATCTCACCGTCCAAACGCATGTTGTCGAAGTAAAGGCAGTCTGTTGTGTCCTGCAATGTTGCTTTAGTCCACTCGTACAAACTCTTCCCTTTCTCAAAATAGGAGCTGTCTTGCGTAGCCTTGAAAAGTTTCAGGGCAAAGACGGAACCAGGGGCGTTGGAACAAGTGTTCTTTGATTCCTTCTTCTGTTCGCACCAATAGATACCTCCTCCCAAACAATCGTCCATACCGCTTTCTATAAACTTCCAGATAAGCTTGGCGCTCTGCAGATAGTTCTCTTGGCTAGTCATCAGATAGACGTCTGTGAAGTCAATGCCGAGCCACACGTTGTCATCGTAAAAGCGGTCGGACAACGGAGCGTCCTTGATGTAAGAAGCATACGCTTTGGGCATACGACGAGTATCGAAATATTCAGCAAGTCCCGGAAGCACTTTCTCATCAAGCAACTTCTGATAGTTCCCGAAATCTTTCTTGTTATCTTTAGTGGCCTCCATCAACGCATTCACTGCGGAGAAGGTACCGGAATAAGGCCACAAATAAGAGTAAAGATTGGGACGGTTCTTCTGTTCCTCGGAAGCCAGATAAGTAGCGGTATAGCCTTCCACGTCCGAAGGATAATTCTCACGCAACAGACAAGTGCCCGGTGCGGAATAGTGAGCATATAAGGAATCAAGTGTTTGTGTAGATCTGACCAGCATTGCGTTGTCTGCCACAGCCGGTTCTTTCTGTGTCTTGCATCCGGTTACTGCCAAGGCGCATGCCAATAGGCAGAGGAGTGCTTTCTTGGAATTTTTCATCTTTTTTCTACGGCATTAAATTGTTCGACTTGTTTTTCACTCCGTTGCAGGAGTCTTCTTTTATATAATATATAAACCCTATTAAAAACGATTGCAAAAATAGACAGTAAGGTTAAAAGCCAACTATAAATCCGTGACATAACCGTCCACATTCCGGACATGGCAGAATTCTAAAACAAGTTTGTCACAAAACAGACACACCGTTTCCCCCATACTTCGGAAACATCATTTCCCAACAACTGGAAATTCTGAAATACGCAGGGTTGTACAACCGTAGGGTATCAGCGTGATTTCTTGCTCTCCTCCTTCGGCACTGCCACAGAAAGAGAAAGGCTGGGGCCCTGCCATTTCATTATATACTGTCCAAGTAGGGATAAGACGAGCCTTCATCTTTATTTCAACCGGTGCATTTTCCTGATTCCAAGGAAAGTCCAATTGCTGTTTTTGGCTATTGATACTTACTTGGGCCACCTCGTTCATTCTGTTACGGTCAAAATCCACCAATCCGTAGTTCCATGGATCCGAAGAAGTCACCTGATAATAATAAGAACCATACCAACTATCCTTAAACTCTTTCTTTTCCCAATTTTCTTCCATTTTCAGGGCATATACCAACGGACCTCTTTCAATAGATACTGCGTTTTCATACCAAGTGCTAGTAAAGACCTCCATGGGCAGATACAGTTCAATCTTATCATTCCGCTTCCATATACGGTCTACGATAGCTATTTTCCCACCTTTGACAGTTTGCTCCATCTTTCCATTTACCCGTATTTCAGCTTGCTTGCACCACTTCGGAACACGCAGGTGAAATGGAAATTTCACTTGTTTCACCTTATTCCTCACCTCTTTAATGGTAAAAGTTATCTGATGATCCATCGGATAGTAAGTATCTTCACTGATAACCACCGGTACATTATCACCCACATTGGCTGTTACTTCCGACGGAGAATAGACAATGGCTGCAATGCCGTTATCAGGTGTGGCATACCATAGGTGCTGTGTAAATTTTGGCCAACCTTGGTGCATATTCGAAAAACAACATGGGTATCCGGTCAGAGTGCCAAAAGCAAGGTCTGTCCCTTCATGATCCTGGTCGAAGTTGCGACGATGGCGTGTTACCATCACCTGATTCGGTTGCTGGAAATATTGCTTAGTCATAAAGTCATCGGATATTTGGGCTGGTAAAGCATTAAAAGCAATGCGTTCCAAATGGTCGGCAAAGTCTATGTCTCCTGTAATCTCCACCATTTTTTCCAGCGAGTACATCAACTCTACGGCCGAACACAACTCCGAGCCTTGTGTAGGATTGTTTCCATGCAAAGCCTCATCGCCTCCATACATGCCTTGCGGCTGTCCGTGGAACCGGCGAATATCTCGAAAGCCTTCCTTGACAGCATCAATATATTTCCGGTCGGTATCTTGCTGATAATAAATAATCGGTTCTTTGATGCCTTGTGCCAAATTAACACAGTGTATAGTGCAGGGTCTGCGCAAGTCTCCCCTATCTACCATATCTATGAAACTGAAACTCTGCCGGTGCAGCAAATGCCCCAATTCAAGCAAAAAATCCTCCCCCGTAAGATTATAAAGCCAATATACAGCTTGCAAATTGTCACAAGCACGGAATTCTGCCCAACTGCTCCAGTGTCCTAAAGGTTTTTGCGGCAAGGTATTCAGTTGATAACGGAAATATTTTGTCATAAAAGCGACGACTCTCTTATCGTTCGTTGCCGAATAATACTGCTGTAGGATTTTCAGCACGACCATACGCGGCCACCAGTCTTGCGAGTTATCACGTTGCAGTCCAGGCTCTCCCGGATAATCTTTTTCAGGACCGAAGAATCCGTCCTCACGCTGGCTCTGCAAAGCCCATTCTATCCAAGGTTGCACTTTGGCTTTCAAGACATCATCATCCAGTATATACGCCAAAGGAAGTAGACCGTCTATCCAGTATGGACCGCGTTCCCACTGGTCTCCATCACCACCTAACCAACCATTGCGTTTGCCCATAACCGAAGGGTAAAGAACATCCATCTGACCACTGGCGCCATTTTTCTGACGAACCAGCATTTCGTGCAACCAGCCTTTAGGTTTGATACTGCCTAAAGGAAGTTCCATTAAGGGCTTACGGAGTAGAGGATAGCGATTATTCTTGTAGTTTCCTTCTACTACCTGGCTCAAAAGAGCATCCACTTGTTTCTCCGCCTCAGGCGTAAACCACTTTTGAGCAGATATTGTAAAGAGATTAGCAGCTAATAAACATACAACAGCAAATATTTTAATTTTCATTTTTCAAGGTATTTGTTATTTCCAATAAATTTACTTCAATAGAGTTGTTAACTTACTCACATTAAGCACTTACACCTGAGAATCATCAGATCCTTGTGTCTGTGGTGACAGACACAAGGATCTGAAAAATGGGAATATAATAACTGTTTATTCGTATACTTCCATTTCATAAATGCGCACATCTTTACCAGAAGCCGATTGCATGGGCTGTGTCACTAAAAGACGCAGGTAGCGAACACTTTCAGACTTATTTAGCGTGCGATTCAGTACATTCTTACCATTACCAGAAACATAGTCCAGTGTGCGCCATTCACCATTCTTGTCGCTCTTACCTTGCAGAAAGCAGGAGGAAGTGACGTAGGAATGGTTTTCGCCGGCAGCGTTCAGTAACTTCCAGCCATTAATGCTTCTTTCACCGCCCAAATCAAAGTCTACGTAGTGGGGCATTTCAGCAATAGCACACCACTTTGTGTTTTCGTCGCCATCTACCATGAAAGCCGGCTTCTCTTTCTCGTTCACATAGCTTGAATAGCCCATTACCATGTCCTGCTTCAGAATGTTCACTCTCTCTGTGGAGCTTTCCGTCTGATAGCGATTGCACTTGTTTGCCGTACGGAACAGTTCGGAAGCGGGACAAACAGAAGTAGCAGCAACATCAGTCAAAGTGGCGGCAAAAATAACAATATCCTTATTATCGGGCAATACCACCTCAGTAGCCTTTTCTGGCAGGTCTATTGCGAACTTAAACATGTAAGTGAACTCATACGGCTGATCGCCTTCACCGGAATGGCGGTGCGTACCCACATAGGCAACTTCAGCATCTTTCAGATAACCTTCCGTATGTCCGGTGTGCCCCCACTGACCGATGAAGCCAGTATAAGAAGGAACAATGACTTCCTGCACATACTTGCCTACGCGGAATATCCCCTTCACATCTTTATCAGAAGCGGCAGCAGCAAGGATATAGAGTCTGTTATAAGTACAGTCGGCGGGCAGTTTCAGTACATTGCCCTTGCAAGCCATACCATTCAGCTCTTCACGTGTCTCCAATTTGAAAGGCACTCCATGCACATTCATCTCGGCAGGTATCAATTCAGCAGCATAAGAATAACCAGACTCAAAGTTGGCAGCAGCCTTGAACTCGTTCCAACTGAAGCACTTCTTATCATAAACAAGGGGCAATGGTTCGGCCACCGTCTGCACCTTTTTATTGGAAGCAAAACGTACCTTGTAGGTCTTAATGCTGTTTGGATTGACTGACACTTCCAAGCGATTTCCACTGAATGTAGCCTTACCGATGGTCTTTTCCGTACCATCTGCTTCTACAGCAGCCACAAGGTTGTCGGCAAAGACAATCGAGGCTTTCTGCGCCTGCTTGCCTGCGGCTTCATACACGCGTACCACATATTCATCTGAACTTTCGGCTTTCTTTAAGGCTTTAATAAGTACATTCCGGTTATCGGAAAAAGCCAATGAATAGCTCTTACCTAATTCGCCGCGATGCTTTCCAACAACGAACGCCTTGATGCGCTGGTTCAGCAACTCAGCATTCTCGCGGGTTTGAACTACGTCCAAAGCGCCCACATGACCTACCAAGCTGTAAGTAAAGGTATGGTGACCGAAGTCCTGACGATCTTGATAAGCATAGTTCTTTTTTGTCTTCGGAGTGTGCAGCAAAGTGAGACGCAGGGTGTTGTTATCAGGCTTGTCCCAGCCATATTTGCTGTCGTTCATGATGGAAACGCCATAAGAACCGTTAGCGTCCGTTAAATCTGCCCAATATTGAGCATATACTTCGTAAGCGGTCAAGATGTTGTTTCCTCTCTGCACGCTGCCTACGCCCAAGTCGTAAGTGGCCACCTCATTATTCAAATTGAGGGGAAACTCAGCCTTCAACAGAGCGTTGGTAGACTGCCAGTCCACTTCGTTAGTAAAGTCAATGCGGTGGGCCAATACACCTTCATACAAATGGATGTACTGGCGGAAAAAAGAATCATCGTGACGTTTCTCCACGCAGAGAGTCTTACGTAATGCACCGTTTTCGCAAAGAGTCACTTTCACATCCTCGGTGATGGAGATAGGAGTAGCGTCCACAGTCTCTTTCAATATCTCCCATGCCGGCCATTCGAATGACTTGTTTTCAGTGAAGAGGGCTAAACGAATAGCCTTACCAGCCTTTACCAATTCCTTGTTGATTCTCTTGTCGAACAGTGAAGTAATGTCACCGTTCTCATTCAATGTCAGTTTGTAGAACGAATTTTCAACACTTGCAGCTTCAACAGCAGACATCTCTTTTCCTTCGCCGGAGAGGCGGACATCGTAAACTGCGTATCCATTGGCGGGTACAGTGGCTTCTACTAACAAGCGGACCTTTCCATCAGTATATGAAACCAACTGAGAAACCACCAACTTGCCTTGTTCGTTATATACAGCCACACTTTTGGGAAAACGAGAAGCCTCCACTTCGATGGTCACCACATCTGTAGCCTTGAAGCCCGAAGCGTTATAGAGCACTACGGGAATCCCCTTGACACGAGTATCAAGCTTGCCTGCCACACTTCCCACAGAATGAGTCAGGATACTGGAGAACTGTTTCAGAGAGAGAAGTTCATCGTTCCAAGAAAATTCATAGGCACGGGGAATGCTGGTACCAGTCAAATCATCGTGGAATTGGTGGAATATGAAGCGCTGCCAAGACTCCGTCAGACTCTTGCCAGGATATTCGGCAACCCCCAAAAGGGCAGCAGCCACAGAAGCACGTTCAGCGGCATCACCCAAAAGTTCATTTTGACGATTATAGAGTTTCATAGCAGCCTGTGATGTGTAGCAGCCGGTTCCATGAACGTCCATCAGCAATTCACCGTCAAATACGGGGAGCTCGGGATGGCTGCCATAGGGCTGGTAATCCTTGAACAACTGGTCACTGGCTGCACTGATAATCTTCAACGGACCGTCTCCCTTGATACCTTTCTCCACGGAAGCCACAGAAGCGATGGTAGGTGAACCGCCCACATCACCTGTTCCATAGTAGCGGTAAACGGTATTCAGGGGAGTGCATTTGGAGAGTTCCATCAAATATCTATTTTCTGAAAGGTCTTCATTATCCCAACGACGACCGTAATCATATCCGTGAGCCAGCATGACGGACGCTCCATCCACTCCTTTCCACAGTCCGATGGTAAAGGGATGCTTGCTCTTACCGTAGAAAGGATTGTTACGCCAATCCAGCTTCTGTGAAGAGAAACCTATCAGTCCACAATGGGCAGCAGCAGTAGGCAATGTCCAACCGAATCCGAAGCAATCGGGAAGGAAGATGTCGGTACTTTCTACCCCCAGCTCCTTACGATAGAACTCCTGCCCCAGCATAATGTTGCGAATAAACGATTCAACAGACGGCACCAAAGTGTCGGTAGCATCCCAACTGGCCCCACTCACATGCCATCGACCTGCCTTTACAAAAGCCTTCATCAGTTCGTATTCACGAGGATAATATTCCTTCATCCAAGCATATTTCACTCCACCTTCAAAATTAAAGATATAGTCGGGGTACTGGTTCAAAAGGAAAAGGTTCTGATTCAAGGTATTCCAAACATAATCCTTAATAGTAGTCTGAATGTCCCAGTTCCACTGCGTGTCCAAGTGGGCATCTGCCACCATGTACGCTTTTGCTTTCTTCGGTGCAACGGTCTGAGCCGATAATTGTCCTCCTGCAACGGCCAACATCACGGCTCCCGCTATCAGATGGGTCTTCCCCATCAGTATTCGTCTCTTTTTCATGGTTTTGTTATTATTGTTTTTTCGTAAAAGATAATGTCAATTCGATATAAACCACCGCATTCTTTGTTATAAATGTGCTGCCTCCTCTAACCGCAAACCGCTCTTTCACCTTCTCTCTTTAGCCTCCATCCGGCAACAATAGTTTTCTGACATGTGGAATGTTGGTAACAAAAATAGCCCATCCTTCACTCTCATACTGTACAGATTCGCGACATAGATATGTAAAAAGTCGTCTGTGGCATGATTTTATATATTTATGTCATAAATAGCATACATTTCCTACAGAATACAAACTACTTTTGTATATTGTAAAAATCCAAAAGCTAAGAACATGAAAAAACAATTCCTACTCTCGGCAGTTCTCTGCCTCTCACTGACCGCTTTCGGACAGAAAGTACATCAACTGGCCTCACCCAGCGGAAACATCCGCATCTCGGTGGAGCTGACCGATCAAATCCAATATGATGTAACCCAAGGAAATCAAACACTGATGGACAACTGTGTCATTGGTCTGGAAACTGCCAACCACCAGCTGGGCATCCATCCTAAACTAAACAAAGTAGTACGCCAAAATGTAAACGAGGAACTGACTCCCATCGTACCCCTGAAATTCTCTACTATAACCAACCGCTACAACCAATTGCTACTGAAGTTTAAAGGAGGCTATTCAGTAGAGTTCCGTGCCTTTGATGACGGATTCGCCTACCGCTTCCTTACTGACCTGAAAGGCGAGCAAGAAATAATGAATGAAATCCTCCGCCTGAACTTTGTGGATGATTGCCTGCTACATCTTCAGCAACCTGACGGCTTTAAGACTTCCTATGAAGAAGAATATCGCCACCAAACAAGCAGCGAGTGGAAAAACTCCAATCGCATGGCTCTGCTTCCCCTTTTAGCCAGCACACCCAAAGGTGACAAAATCCTCATGAGTGAAACCAATCTGACAGACTATCCCGCCATGTTTCTGAAAAACGATGGACAAGGCGGCATTACCGCCGTCTTCCCCCGTCTGCCTCTTGAATTCGGAGAAGACGGTGACCGCAGTCTCAAGATTCTGAAAGAAGCCAACTGCATAGCCCGTACCGCAGGCAAGCGCAGTTATCCATGGCGTTACTTCGTCATTACCGACGATGACCGCAAACTTATAGAAAACACTCTATCCTATCGCCTCGCTGAAAAGAATGTCATAGAAAACACCTCTTGGATTAAACCAGGACTAGCCAGCTGGGAATGGTGGAACGGAGCCACACCCTACGGCCCCGACGTGGACTTCAAAGCAGGTTGCAACCTTGACACCTACAAATACTTCATCGACTTCGCATCCCACTACGGCGTAGAATATATAGTAATGGACGAAGGCTGGGCCATGAACACCCGCAACCCCTATAAACCCAATCCCTCGGTAGACATACACGAACTCATCCGCTACGGCAAAGAAAAAAACGTAGGCATTGTGTTATGGCTCACTTGGCTTACGGTAGAAAACCACTTTGACCTATTCGAAACTTTCGAAAAGTGGGGTGTGAAAGGCGTAAAGATAGATTTCATGGATCGTAGCGACCAATGGATGGTAAACTTCTATGAACGCGTAGCACATGAAGCCGCCAAACACCATCTCTTCGTTGACTTTCACGGTGCTTTCAAACCTGCCGGATTAGAATACAAATACCCAAACGTACTCTCCTACGAAGGCGTAAGAGGTATGGAGCAAATGGGCGGATGCCGTCCCGACAACAGTGTCTATTTCCCCTTCATACGCAACGCAGTAGGAGCCATGGACTATACTCCCGGCGCCATGCTTAGCATGCAGCCTGAAGTCTACCATTCCGAACGTCCCAATTCTGCCAGCATCGGCACACGTGCCTATCAGATGGCACTCTTTGTTCTTTTTGAAACCGGCCTGCAGATGATGGCAGACAATCCTACCCTCTATTATCGCAACGACGAGTGTACACGTTTCATCACCCAAGTACCCCAAACATGGGACGAAACCATCGCTCTCGAAGCCAAAGCAGGAGAATATGCCATCGTGGCCAAACGCAAAGGAGAACAATGGTATATAGGAGGCATGACCAACAACCGCGAACGTGAACGGGTCTTTAACATCTCCCTTGATTTCCTGCAAGAAGGAAAAAATTATCTCATGACCTCTTTTGAAGACGGCATCAACGCTGACCACCAAGCCATGGACTATCGCAAGCAAGAACAATCCTTGAAGAAAGGCAACCATATCACAGTCCGTTTGGCACGCAACGGTGGATTCGCTGCGGTCATTCGCTAATCATATCCATACCTATCTGCTCCGTACAAATACATTTCTAAGGATACGGAGCAGATACAAAGCAAACTGTAAGCCTACAACTAAAGAAATATATTGCAAATATTGACTGTTTCCACCTTAAAATATATCTTTGCAACTTAAAATCAATACAACAAGCCACATGAAAGACATATACTGGAAAGGCCATACGATTTTATTGCTTATCAGCCTCTTATGCTGTTTTCCGGATTTTGTGTACGCTTACAGCCTACGGCAATTCTCCAATAAAAACGGTCTTTCCAATAGTGCCATCCAATCCCTTTACCAAGATAGCCAAGGTGTACTATGGATAGGAACATGCGACGGACTGAACGTGTTTGACGGCAACAATATCCACCTATATACGCCCGTTGATGTGTCACGCAACCTATTGTCAGGCAACATTATCAGCCAGATCGTAGAATCAGAGCCAGGCATACTGTGGTTACAAACCAACTACGGGTTAGACAGATTGGATACATACCGACAGACCTGCCGGACCTTTACCGAATTCAAGGACAACATCTTCTTGGCACGAAGCAAAAACAAGTGCATGTTAGTGCTGAAAGATGACGGAAATCTGTATCACTACCAACAAGAGAACCAGAAATTTCTCCAGTTAAACATCTCTTCCATGGATTTTAATAAAGTACTGTCCATGACCATTGATTCCAACAACCTGCTTTGGATATTCGCAACTGGAAACAACACTCGTTGCTATCGTCTGAACCACACGGGAAAAAGCGTGACACTGATTCCGGAAAAGCCATTTGGACATCACGGCTTGAAGCATGCCTTCATCGGAGAAGATTCAGCCTACTTCATTGATGAAACCTATGCCCTCTACGAATATAGTTTCAGCAACCGACAGTGTTACTACATTGCCGACCTGAAAGACGAAATAGAAAAACGAGGTGAAGTATCTTCCATCATCAAACGAGAAAATGACTTCTGTATCGGTTTCAAAAGCAGCGGCTTGATAGTACTGAAATATGAAGCAAACCAAAAGATTAAATACCGTATAGAATACACTGAAATACAGTCGGGCATCTTCTGTCTGATGAAAGACAAATTTCAAGATATCGTATGGGTAGCTACCGACGGAGAAGGGTTATACATGCTTTACAATGACACATTCACCATGACCAACACCCTGCTCAACACTCCCGCATATCAGGTGAACAACCCGGTACGCAGCCTTTACCTCGACCCACAGCAAACCTTATGGATAGGAACCAAAGGCAGTGGCATATTGCGTATACCGAATTATCTTGTCAACAATACACCCGAAAAACATGATCGTCTCATCACCGGTAACAGCACATTGACCGACAACTCCGTCTACTGTTTTGCACCCGGTGGAAAAGACCGACTTTGGATAGGTACGGAAAACGGAATCAATTATTATTCCTACTCTACCCACCAATTGAAAGAACTGGCGGTACAAGCCAATGGAACCAAAGTGAAATATGTGCACTCCATTGATCAAACCAATGACAGTACACTTTGGATTTCCACCGTGGGCGAAGGAATCGTAAAGGTGACACTAGAAAATCAGAGAAAAGATCCTATTGTGAAGCATGCTACACGGACTTTGGTGAGTAACGGACATATGGCATCAAACTATTTTTTCACCTCCTACCGTGAAAGCAGCTCTACGCTGTGGTTCGGGAACAGAGGGCTCGGAGCCTACCGCATTGATGTACGTACTGGAGAAATGGCACAGTTCCGCTTCAACAACTTGGTAAACAGCCAAACCGCCAACGATGTGTTCGCCATACACAAAAACGAGCAAGGCTACTGGCTGGGCACTGGATCAGGGCTTCTCCGCTTCTACTCAAACGAAGACGGAAACCCAGACAGCATCAGTGCAAAGCTCTACACCAACAGCACCGTACATGGTATCTTGGAGGACAACCGAGGCAATCTCTGGGTGAGTACCAATCAAGGATTAATGAGACTCAATCCCCAAGAACAGACCAAGCAGACCTACAACAACGGAAACGGACTGGCCGTGACCGAATTTAGTGATGGAGCCTTCTACAAAGACAATGCTACGGGAATCCTTTTCTTTGGAGGTGTAAACGGCTTCGTCACCGTGAAGCCCGATTCTTACATCACCACGGACTATATGCCCGAAATCAGCCTGAAAGGACTTTCCATCTTCGGTAAGGAATACAACCTGCATGACTTTTTACATTACAAAAACGGGAAGCCCGTGCTACAACTGGACTACAAACACAACTTCTTCCAGCTCAACTTCCGGATAACAGACTACATTAACGGAAACGACTATTTCTACTCCTATAAACTAAAGGAAGCAAGCGACCAATGGATAGAAAACGGAGTTTCACCCAATGCCATCTTCTCCAACCTTTCCCCCGGAGAATATACTCTGTTTGTGAAATACCGCAACAACATCAACGGTAAAGAAAGCCATCCGCAAGCCTTCACCATTTACATCGTTCCTCCCTGGTATCTCAGTACCTGGGCCTATGTGGGCTACTTTTTGTTAGGGTTACTATTATGTACAGGCATAGTCGCCTATGCATTCTATACCTACCGCCTGAAGCGGCAGCACATGATGAAGAAAATGGAACGACAGAAAAAAGAGGAAGTCTATGAATCAAAACTACGCTTCTTCACCAACATCACCCACGAGTTTTGCACCCCCCTCACCCTGATTCAGGGACCGTGCGAGAAGATACTCACCCACAAGGAGACAGATATCTACACGCACCGCTACGCCAAGATGATTCAGCAAAATGTGGAAAAGCTGAATGGTCTCATTGTGGAATTGCTGGAGTTCAGAAGACTGGAAACGGAAAACAAAATGCTCTCCATACAGCCGCAACCTGTTTCCGAAAAGTTAAGGGACATCGCCGAATCCTTCGGTGACATGGCGGAAAACAGAGAAATGAACTACTGCCTTGACATAGCCCCCGAACTGACATGGAACACCGACCTGAGCTGCTTCAACAAAATAGCCGGAAACCTCATATCCAACGCTTTCAAGTACACACCCGACAAGGGGAACATCAGCGTAACATTGTACACGAAAAACGAACGTCTTATTTTGAAGATAGCCAATACCGGCAAAGGCATCACACCGGAAAATCTCGGAAAGATATTCGACCGCTATAAGATTCTCGACTCCGTGGAGATGAACGGCAAAAACTCAAGAAACGGACTGGGGTTGGCCATCTGCAAAAACATGGTGACCCTGTTGGAAGGAGACATAAACATCGAAAGCACACCGGGCGAACTGACCACCTTCACTGTAAGCCTTCCCTCGCTCCCCCCAAACGGACAAGAAGTACCGCAAACTGCATACGAAGCGGCTTCTCCAAGCATTCCCACCGAAGAAGTGCAAGAATTGCCCGAAAAATACACCCAAGAATTCGACGCAAACAAGCAGACGGTCATGGTGATAGATGATGACCCTTCCATGCTGTGGTTCGTATCCGAAATATTCACAGAGAAATACAACGTACTCTCTTTCAATAATGCCCAAAAGGCATTAGACAGCCTGGAGCAACGACAGCCAGATCTCATCATCTCAGACGTGATGATGCCCGATATAGATGGGTTATCCTTCACCTCCACCATCAAGCAACACAAGCTGTGGAGCCATATTCCCCTAATCCTGCTCTCAGCACTGCATCACGAAGACGACCAAGTAAAAGGACTGGAATCGGGGGCGGATGCCTATGTCACCAAGCCTTTCAATGTGAAATATTTGGAAAAGATGGTCTATCATCTCATCCGCCGCGAAGAAAACCTGAAGGAATATTATAGTTCGGCACTCAGCACCTTTACCTGGAAAGAAGGAAGCTGCTTGCACAAAGAAGAACAAGAATTCTTAGAGAAAATGACAGAAGTCATTGAAAAGAACTTAGCCAATCCAGACCTGCAAGTAGAACTTTTGAGTAAGGAAATGGGCTACAGCAGCCGGCAGTTCTACCGCAAACTGAAACCACTTACTGACAAATCGCCTGCCGACATCATCAAAGAATACCGCCTCTCCACGGCGGAACGCTTGTTAGTCTCCAGCAACTTCACCATCGAAGAGCTGATGGACCGCACGGGATTCACCAACCGAAGCACTTTCTATAAAGCTTTTTCACAACGTTACGGAATGCCACCCCGTCAATACTGCGAACAGCAAAAGAAGAACGTGAAGGAAGGACAGGAAATCACTAATACTTAATCATCTTATACCATCTGTATTTATGAAAAGAAGCTCTTTTTTGAGTATCGCATTCACCGGGCTGCTTGCTACCGCAACAGCACAAACTCACGAACAACCCGAATGGAATGACCTGAACATTTCGGGAGTGAACAAAGAAACGGCATGCCAAACCGCTATTCCCTTTGCCGACGAAGGACAAGCCCTACGCCTGAGCATCGAGGAATCCCCCTATTATCAAACTCTGAACGGTACATGGAAATTCCATTGGGTGGCCGATCCCGAAAAACGGCCGAAGGATTTCTTCAAGCCCAACTACGACGTAAGTGGCTGGGATAACATCAAAGTGCCCGCCACATGGCAGATAGAGGCTGTACGCCATAATAAGCCCTGGGACAAGCCTTTGTATTGTAATACCATTTACCCTTTCTGTGATTACAGTAAAGGAGTACAATGGCCCAACGTCATCCAACCTCGCCCGGCAGACTATACTTTTGCCAACATGCCCAATCCCGTAGGCAGTTACCGACGTGAATTCACTTTGCCCACATCTTGGAAGGACAGAGATGTATTTATTCGCTTCAATGGAGTGGAAGCAGGTTTCTATCTTTGGTTGAACGGTAAAAAAGTGGGCTATTCAGAAGACAGCTACTTACCTGCCGAGTTCAATCTGACTCCCTATTTACAAGAAGGAAAAAACACATTGGCAGTTGAAGTGTACCGTTTCACCGATGGAAGTTTTCTTGAATGTCAAGATTTCTGGCGGTTCAGCGGTATCTTCCGCGATGTATTCCTATGGTCAGCACCACGCACGCAAATTAGGGACTTCTTCTTCCGAACCGACTTGGACGGAGATTATCGTAATGCTACAGTTTTTTTGGACGTGGAAATCACCGGTAAGAAAAGTTCTGCCGAACTCATAGTGAAGCTCTCCGACACAGAAGGAAAGGAAGTGCTATCACGCACTATCCACGCCACAAAAATAGGTAGTACCCATCTGGAATTCGATGTGAAGAACCCACTGAAATGGACAGCCGAAACACCCAGCCTCTACAACCTGACCCTGACCCTAAAACAGAAAGGAAAAGTGACAGACCTACGTAGTGTAAAGGTAGGCTTCCGCGAAATAGAGTTTGCCAAAAACGGACAACTGCTGATTAACGGCAAACCCACTCTTTTCAAAGGTGTCAACCGCCACGATCACAGCCCATTGAATGGCCGTACCGTCTCCAAAGAAGAGATGGAAAAGGACGTACAACTAATGAAAGCGCTGAACGTAAATGCTGTCCGTACCTCCCATTACCCCAACAACCCTTACTTTTACGACCTATGCGACCGCTATGGCATCTATGTATTGGCAGAAGCCAATGTAGAGTGCCACGGCGAAATGCGTCTCTCACACGAGCCACAGTGGGAAAAATCATTCACCGAGCGCAACGAGAACCAAGTGAAACGTTTCCGTAACCACGCTTCCATCGTAATGTGGTCCATGGGCAACGAATCGGGAAACGGAAACAACTTCTCCACTGCTGAAAAGGCCATCAAACGTTTGGATACTACCCGCCCCACCCACTACGAGGGAAACAGTTCCTTCTGCGACGTGACCAGTTGCATGTACCCAAGTGTGGACTGGCTGGAAAACGTAGGCCGTGAACGATTGGAGAAAATACAAAAGGGCGAGATCGTGAAACCTCACGTAGTATGCGAGTATGCCCATGCCATGGGAAATTCCATAGGAAACTTCAAGGAATACTGGGAAACCTACGAACGCTATCCGGCACTCATCGGAGGTTTCATTTGGGATTGGGTGGACCAAAGCCTGCGTATGCCCACTCCCGACGGCAAAGGCTTCTACATGGCCGTAGGCGGTGACTTTGGTGACAAGCCCAACGACGGTAACTTCTGTACCAACGGCGTCATCTTCTCCGACCGTACATTATCTGCCAAATCCTATGAAATGAAGAAGATACATCAACCCATCCGCATAGAAGCATTAGGGAATGGCAAATATAGAATCAGCAACAAGCGATTCCATGCCAATATGGAAGACCTCTACGGGAGATACGAAATAACGGAAGATGGAAGGACCGTCTGCTCAGGCAATCTGGAAGATTTGAAGCTGGAAGCACAGGCAAGCAAAGTCATCACCCTGCCAGACATACCCGCAACGAAGGTACCCGGAGCAGAATACTTTATCAATTTCAGTTTCTGCCAAAAAAGAGATACCGAATGGGCAAAAGCCGACTACGAGGTAGCCACCGAACAATTCAAGCTATCAAGCAGCGAGAAACCTATATTCGTACCCGAAAAAGGAAACATCAATCTAAACGAAACTGCCGACGCATTGGTGGTGAAAGGCGAGCGTTTCGAAGCCGTCTTCTCCAAGAAAGAAGGAACTTTGTCGGCGTATACACTGAACAACGTCCCCCTGATGAGCAAAGGACTCGAACTGAACCTCTTCCGTGCTCCCACCGACAACGATAAACAAGTGAGCGGCGATTGGCAACGCAAAGGCCTTTACCAACTGCAAACGGAAACCGGCAAATGGGAAACCCGCCAAGAGGAGGACAGAATAACCCTGCACATCCGGAACTGCCACAAAGGCAAACTCGGCTTTGAGTATCGCACAGAAATGGAATACACCGTAAATGCCGACGGTTCCATCATGGTGAACAGCGTCATCATGCCGGTATCCGACGGCGAAATCATTCCGCGCGTGGGCTATCGGATGGAACTGCCCGAAGGCTTCGAGCGTATGCGCTGGTATGGACGTGGCCCATGGGAAAACTACACAGACCGCAAGGACGCCACTCCAATAGGCGTATACGAAAGCACAGTATCGGACCAATGGGTGGACTATGTAAAGCCTCAGGAGATGGGCAACCACGAAGAGGTGCGCTGGATTTCCATCACCAACGCCGACGGTATGGGCTTCGTGTTCGTGGCAGGCGGCCAAATGGCGGCTTCCGCCCTGCATGTCAGAGCGCAAGACATGGCAGACCCCGACCATCTGCAAAAACTGATTCACAAATACGACATCCCGATGCGCAAGGAGACAGTTCTTTGCCTCGATGCCCACAACCGTCCCCTGGGCAACGCAAGCTGCGGCCCTGGCCCGATGAAGAAATACGAACTGCAAGCAGCTCCCGTAGCATTCGGCTTCATCATGATGCCTCTGGAAAGAAGCTACACGCAAAGCGAGCTTACCAGGAAAGCGCGTGTACAGATGCCTGCCTGCATGCCCGTAATGGCAGAGCGCGACAACAACGGCTATCTGCAAATGAGTACCGGAACTCCGGAAGCCACCATCTTCTACAGCCTTGACGGCAACGGATACCGGGAATACACGGCACCGTTCGAGTTCATCGACGGTGGAAAGGTACAGACATACGCTGTTTCCGAAAAGTTGGGCAAGAGCCTTGTCACCACTGTGGAACTACCCATATTCGTAGACCACTCGGCATGGAAGATAGTCTTCTCCAGCAGCGACAGCCAAGGAGAAGAGGCGCAAAACGCCATCGACGGAGACCCTTCCACACATTGGCACACCCGCTGGCACGAACCCGTTCCGGAGTTCCCTCACAGCATTGTGGTAGACATGGCTTCCCTGCTGGTAGTGGACAAGTTCATCTACACGGCGCGACATTCCAATGACAACGGCCACGTCAAAGACTACGAGCTAAGCTTCAGCAAAGACGGAAAGAATTGGGAAGGCACCGTCAAAGGCACATTCTCCAATCTGACGTCCGCCCAAACCATAACATTGGAAACACCCGTCACCGCCCGTTACTTCAAATTCATCCCCTTGTCCGAAATGCACGGCAGGAAGTGGGCTTCGGCAGCCGAACTGGACGTAAGCATCCTGAAAAACATCAGCGGAGCATCCCAGAGACAGACAGTGGTCTCCGCAGACAGCGATGCGGACAACAGCATGAAGCTGGCGGCAGACGGTAACATAAACAGCTATTGGCACACGGTACACAACCAGTTCTACATAGCCCCCTACCCCCATGAGGTGCATCTTGCCCTATCCCAAGAAGCCACAGTAAAAGGCATCCGCTACACTCCGCGGCAAGACAGCGAAGAAGGACGGATAGCTTCCTACGAAGTATATACAAGCAAGGACGGACAGAATTGGGGCAAACCGATTGCTTCCGGCACTTTCGCCACGGGCAAAGCAACGCAAACCGTAGAATTCGCGCCCTGCCGGGCACGCTATGTGAAACTATCGGGATTATCGGCGCATGACAAAGGTCAGAAGGCTGCCGTAGCAGAACTGGAAATAATCCTGGAAGAATAATCTTAGAGAAAAAACTATTAACCATGGAGTTTCAAGGCTTGTGCAAAAACTTGTACAAGTCCTGAAATTCCACGTTTTCTCCTATAAGTAAAAATCACTTTCCCTTCACTATCCGCTTAATATCATTCAGCTTGTTCAGCGCCTCCAGCGGCGTCAAGTTATTCACATCCAGATTCAGTATCTCATCGCGTATCTGGCACAGCACCGGGTCGTCGAGCTGAAAGAAGCTGAGCTGCATACCACCGCGTGTCTCTCCCACTTCCACCATCGGTTTGCTGGAAATCCCCTGCTGGCGGTTGTCTGTTTCCAGTTGTTTCAGAATGTCATTGGCACGCTTCACGATGCTTTTGGGCATACCCGCCATTTTGGCTACATGAATACCGAAGGAGTGTTCGCTGCCACCGCGCTCCAATTTGCGCAGGAAGATGACTTTGTTATCTATCTCCTTCACCGAAACGTTGTAGTTCTTAATACGCTTGAAGCTTTTCTCCATCTCGTTCAACTCATGGTAGTGCGTGGCAAACAAGGTGCGTGCCTTCGCCTTTGGATGCTCATGGATATGCTCCACAATCGCCCAGGCGATGGAAATACCGTCGTACGTAGAAGTACCACGTCCCAGCTCGTCGAACAGCACCAGGCTGCGGGGAGAAAGGTTGTTCAAGATATCCGCCGCCTCGTTCATCTCCACCATAAAGGTAGACTCGCCCACGGAAATATTATCGCTGGCACCCACACGGGTGAATATCTTATCCACCAAACCGATATGGGCACTCTCCGCAGGCACGAAACTGCCGATTTGAGCCAGTAGCGTAATCAGCGCCGTCTGCCTCAGCAAAGCGGACTTACCCGCCATGTTGGGACCCGTAATGATGATAATCTGCTGCGTCTGGCTGTCCAGCATCACATCGTTGGCAATATACTTCTCGCCGATGGGGAGCTGCTTCTCAATGACCGGATGCCGTCCCTGATGGATTTCCAGCACATCGTCGTCGGCAATGACGGGGCGTATATAGTTGTTCTCGCGCGCCGCTGTGGCAAAGGAGAGCAGGCAGTCCAACCGTGCTATCTGGTTCGCATTGATTTGAATGGCAGGAATGAACTCGCTCAAAGATTGTACCAGCTCTGCATAGAGTTGTGTTTCCAGTACCAGTATCTTGTCCTCCGCGCCGAGAATCTTCTCCTCGTATTCCTTCAATTCCTGGGTAATATAGCGCTCGGCATTGGCAAGGGTCTGCTTGCGTATCCACTCTGCCGGCACCTTGTCCTTATGCGTGTTGCGCACCTCGATGTAGTAGCCGAAAACATTGTTGTAGCCTATCTTCAAACTGGGAATCTCTGTCAGTTCGCTCTCGCGCTGCTGTATCTGCAACAGATAATCCTTGCCGGAGTAGGCAATCCGGCGCAACTCGTCCAGCTCGGCACTGACACCGGATTTGATGACACCTCCCTTATTAATCAATAACGGCGGGTCATTGTCTATCTCCCGGTCAATACGGTCGCGGATAGACTGGCAGATATTCAACTGCTCGCCTATATGATTCAAGCTGGCATTATCGGCATCCATGCAAGCTGCCTTGATGGGTTCTATCGCCTGCAAAGCCACCTTCAACGCCACCACCTCACGCGGAGAGACACGCCCTACCGCCACTTTGGAGATGATGCGTTCCAAGTCGCCAATCAAATGCAACTGCTCTTCTATCAACTCTTTGAAATCGGGCTGGCGGAAAAAGTATTCCACCACATTCAGCCGCTCGTTAATCGGCTGCACGTCCTTCAACGGGAATACCAGCCAGCGTTTCAGCAGGCGGGCACCCATCGGGCTGATGGTCTTGTCTATCACATTCAGCAGACTACTGCCACCGTCGTTCATCGACCCCATCAACTCCAGGCTGCGCACCGTGAACTTATCCAGGCGGACATACTTATTCTCCTCGATGCGTGCCAGCGAAGTGACATGCCCTATCTGCGTATGCTGCGTCATGATGAGGTATTGCAGGATGGCTCCCGAAGCGATGATACCGTTCTTGAGATGCTCCACACCGAAGCCTTTCAAGTTCTTCACCTCGAAATGCTTCAGCAGCTTTTCGCGAGCAGATGTCTCGGTAAACACCCAGTCGTCCAACTCGAAGGTGAAGAACTTGCTGCCGAAGTTTCCTTCGAACATCAGCCGCTTGCCACGCTCGAAAAGCACCTCTTTGGGGGCAAAGTTGTTCAGCAGCTTGTCCACATAGTCGAAAGGTCCTTCCGCCGTCAGAAATTCGCCCGTAGATATGTCCAGGAAAGCCACACCGCAGGCACCCTTACCGAAATGCACGGCAGCCAGGAAGTTGTTCTCCCGGTAGTTCAGCACATTGTCGTTGATGGAAACTCCCGGCGTCACCAGCTCCGTGATGCCGCGCTTCACCAGTTTCTTCGTCAGCTTCGGGTCCTCCAACTGGTCGCAGATGGCCACACGCTTGCCGGCACGTATCAGCTTGGGCAGATAGGTGTCGAGCGCATGATGCGGGAAACCCGCCATTTCGATGGTTTTCCCCTTGCCATTGGCACGTTTGGTCAAGGTAATACCGAGGATTTCGGACGCGACGACGGCATCGGTGGAATAGGTTTCATAGAAGTCACCACAACGAAACAGCATGACAGCATCGGGATGCTTTGCCTTCAAGTCGAGGAACTGCTTCATCATCGGGGTAAGGACAATATCTTCGTGCATACAAGTCTTTAATTTTTAATTTCCAAAGCTTTGAGCCAAGAGAGCAGGAAATCGTCAAGTAAGACCCAAAACTTAATGTGACAAAGATAATTCTTTTTTAGAAAACAGCCACGGAGAGGCTTCAAAACCTTAGCAAGCCTTAACAAAGAGACGCATTTTCCTAAAACATGTTATAAAACAGTCTTTTTTATTTGCTTTATTTGGAGATAAGCAAAAAGTCCGTACCTTTGCAATGTGTTTTTCATAGTATTAGATTTAAGGTTAACA
>ERZ836829.627-NODE-627-length-37513-cov-6.190827_pt1 | contig 37513 bp, 35 predicted proteins | sample MGYA00519574_ERZ836829 | MGnify/ENA primary metagenome ERZ836829 (study PRJEB31850, sample SAMEA3708808) | human gut metagenome | biome: human gut; feature: human-associated habitat; material: faeces | place: China | collected 2014 ...
TTTTTCAGACTATTATTTATTTTTTATCATATACAGAAAGACTCCAGTTGGCCAACTGCCCACAAAATCAGAATTGTCTTGATAAAAATACACAAATATATCTTGCATTTTAAAACACCTTTTGTTACTATAAACGTGACGAAGGAGTCAAAGCACAAAGATTCGTGTGCTTTGACTCCTTTTTTTATTAACGGTTAGTTAATAAAAACATTCTCTCGAGAGATTTTCAATAAGGTCAGAACCAGCTACTCTGACGAGCATAGAAGCATAGTTGAAAATGAGAATGGAGGAATATATTATGAACGCAGGAGATACAGCATTTATACTGCTATGTGCAGCATTTGTATTTATTATGACACCAGGCCTTGCATTTTTCTATGGAGGAATGGTACGAAGGAAAAACGTTGGAAACACGATGATGCAATGTGTATTTATTATGGGAGTTTCCGTGATCATGTGGGTACTTGTAGGGTATGCATTATCTTTCGGAGGAAACCATGCAGGAATCATCGGTGGAGCAAAATGGTTTGGCTTTAACGGAGTTGGAATGAAACCGGGACCTTACGCAGACACGATTCCAAACCTTGCATTTGCAGCATTTCAGATGATGTTTGCAATGATCACACCAGCACTGATCACAGGATCTGTTGCAGGAAGAATGAAATTTAAAGCATTAGTTCTTTTCATTATCTTATGGTCACTGATCGTTTATTATCCAATGGCACATATGGTATGGGGTGAAGGCGGATTCTTGGCAGAGATCGGATCAGTCGATTTCGCAGGAGGAAATGTCGTTCATATCACATCAGGTGTGAGTGGACTGGTATTAGCCTTAACACTTGGAAAACGTCGTGGATATGACCAGGGAGTTTATCACGTACATAATACACCATTTGTGTTTTTAGGAGCCGCACTGTTATGGTTTGGATGGTATGGATTCAATGCAGGAAGTGCTCTTGCAGCAAATGGACTTGCAGCACACGCATTTATGACAACTTCAGTTTCCGCAGCCGCAGGCCTTGTATCATGGATGTTAATTGAAGTATTTTCAGAAGGAAAAACAACATTAGTCGGAGCTTCTACAGGATTGGTCATCGGACTGGTAGCCATCACACCAGGAGCTGGATTTATTCCAATGTGGGCAGCGGTCATCTGCGGATTATTAGTAAGCCCAATCTGCTATTTTGGTGTAAGACTGATCAAAGGAAAATTAAAGATCGATGATGCGTTAGATGCATTTGGATGCCACGGAATCGGAGGTATCTGGGGAGGTATCGCAACAGGGTTATTCGGGATGACATCCATCAACGGAGTTGCTAAATGGAACGGATTAGTTTTTGGAGAGACAAGATTATTTGTGGCACAGATTATTGGAATTCTGGTATCTATTGCAGTTGCAGTTGTGGGAAGTCTGATCTGTATCGCGATCGTTCGTATCTTTACTCCATTAAGAGTTGAAGAGAGAGCAGAAAGAGTCGGACTTGATGTATCAGAACATGGAGAAAATGCTTATCCAAGCTTTAACGGTTTAGATTAAAAGAGGTGAAAATATATGCTGATCAAAATTAATGCGATCGTCAGGGAAGAAAAATTCGAAGACGTCAAAGAAGCTTTAAATAAAATCGGAGTCAACGGAATCACAGTATCACAGGTCATGGGATGCGGAGCACAGAAGGGATTTACGGAAGTTGTTCGTGGAACCAAGGTCGATATGATGATGCGTCCAAAGATTAAATTTGAGATTGTTGTATCTTCTGAAGAATGGGAGAAAAAAACGATTGAAGCCATTCAGAAAGCTGCATTTACAGGAGAGGTCGGTGATGGAAAGATCTTCAGCTATGAGGTAAGAAATGTTGTAAAGATCCGTACTGGAGAACGTGATGTAGATGCATTGCAGGATTAGTTCTTAAAATATCTACTATTATATAGAAGAAACAGGTGGTTTTTGTGGAAAAAATAAAAAATCATCTGTTTTTTTGTGTATAAGTTTATAAAATTTTGGAAGAATGGTACATTTCTTGTAATCTTGCAAAATTCGTGATAAGATGATAGCCAATCAGAGAAATGTTTTAGACATATATTATAGAAAGAAGAGAAAAATGAAGTTAGTAACATTAGTATCAAATAATGTAGGAGTTGATACTTACTTAGAACTAAGAAAAGCAGTCAACTTCAAACCATTATCAAGAACACAGGCGAAGAAAGCGTTAGATAACAGTTTGTATATTGTCTGTGCATACATTGATGCAAAGATCGTAGGAATGGGACGTCTTGTCGGTGACGGGGCAGTGATCTGCTATATTCAGGATCTGATGATCCATCCAGATTATCAGAAGTATGGAATCGGAAGTGCGATCATTGAAGACCTGATCGAGTATGTAGAGAATCTTTGTGAAGATGGAACAGAGATCATGCTTGATCTGATGTGTGCAGTTGGACGAGAGCCGTTTTATCACAAACACGGATTTATTTCCAGACCAACAGATAAGTTAGGACCGGGAATGATCCGATATATCAGAAAATAAAGGGGAAAAGTATGGAAGATAAACGATATGATCCGTATACAGGATATGAGATCAAAGAGGAAGATTCAACACAAAAATATAATGCACAAAATGATGATCCATACAGACAATACCGCTATGAAGATGATCATACAGAACAGCCACAACAAGAACAGACAAGCGGGATCGCAATTGCAACGATGATCCTTGGAATCATTGCAGTCGTATGTATGGTCAGCTGTTGCTGTACACCATTAGCGATCATTCTTGGAATCGCTGCAATTATCTGTTTTATCGTAACTCCAAAAGTAAATGAGACAAGAGGAACGAAAGCAAAAGCAGGACTGATCTGTGGAATTATTGCAATTATAGGATCGATCATTTTGATCACAGTTTTTGTAATCAATGTATTTTTAAGTGCAGATTTTCAAAATGAAATGAAAGAGTTTGATACAAATTATGATAAGTATACAGAACAAATGGATGATACTATTTAAGATCATTAGAAGTATGCCATGTTTCTTTAAAGAAGTGACACATTTTTACTGCCCTGCATGTGGTGGAACAAGAAGTGTGATGGCATTGTTACATTTAGACATCAAAAGAGCATTTTTGTGTAATCCGACAGTGATTTATGCAGGAGTTATGCTTTTATGGTGTTTTTTTGGATATATAATAAAGGAATTAACAGGTACACAGATTAAAATCATGAAACCTCAATTGTGGATGCTGATTGGTGGAATTATATTATTTTTCGGATTTGCAGTATTGAGGAATGTTATGGTATATCAGTTTGGTTATGATTATCTGGGAGATCTTATATGAAAAAATGGAAAGAATATTTGATGAAGATCAATGGTTTTGAAATGAAAGCAGTTTATAATGAAGAAACAATCAGAAGCGTATTTCTTCCATTATTAAAACAATTGCAAAAATTACAGAAACAAAAAGGTGAAAGAATCATTGCATTTATGGCAGCACCACCAGCCGTTGGTAAGACGACATTAAGCCAGTTTTTACAATATATATCAAAAGAAGAAAAAGAACTGACAGAGATTCAGGCATTAGGATTTGATGGATTTCATTATCATTCTGACTACATCAATTCACATGATGCGATTGTACTTGGAGAAAAAGTGCCAATGAAACAGGTCAAAGGATGTCCAGAGACATATGACGCCAGAAAATTAAGGCAGAAATTAGAGTGTATAAAAACAGAAAATATTTTATGGCCGATTTATGACAGAAATCTTCATGATGTGGTAGAAGATCAGATTGAAGTCACAAAAGATATTATTCTAATAGAAGGAAACTGGTTATTATTAAAACAAGACCCATGGAAATCAATGCAGCAGTATGCGGACTATAAGATTCTGATCCTTGCAGAAGAACAGATGCTAAAAGAACGTCTGATTTCAAGAAAACAAAAAGGCGGTTTATCAAGAAAAGAAGCTGAGGACTGGTACATCAATAGTGACAGTAAAAATGTAACAAGGGTTTTGAAAGACTCCTGTCAGGAACATTTAGATCTGTTGTTGCAGGTGGAACAAGATAATGATTATTTGCAAGTAAAATAATAAACAAATTTTTACGGGAAAACAGACGATATTAGTAACAAGTGAAAGCTTGCAACCGACGTTTAAATAGAGTATAATGAACTAGATGTGAAAAAGTTAACGAATTATATGGAGGACAAACTATGTTAGTATCAGCAAAAGAAATGTTAAACAAGGCAAAAGCCGGACATTACGCAGTTGGACAGTTCAACATCAACGACTTAGAGTGGACAAAAGCTATCTTATTAGCAGCAGAAGAGACAAGATCTCCAGTTATCCTTGGTGTATCTGAAGGTGCAGGAAAATATATGACAGGATACAAAACTGTTGTAGGAATGGTTAACGGAATGTTAGAAGAATTAAACATCTCTGTACCAGTAGCACTTCACTTAGACCACGGTTCTTACGAAGGATGCTACAAATGTATCGAAGCTGGATTCTCTTCTATCATGTTTGATGGATCTCATTATCCAATCGAAGAAAACGTTGAAAAAACAAAAGAACTTGTAAAAGTTGCAACAGGAAAAGGAATGTCTATCGAAGCTGAAGTTGGATCTATCGGTGGAGAAGAAGACGGAGTTATCGGTAAAGGTGAATGCGCAGATCCTCAGGAATGTAAAGCAGTTGCAGATCTTGGAGTAACAATGCTTGCAGCAGGAATCGGAAACATCCACGGAAAATACCCAGAAAACTGGGAAGGATTAAGCTTCGAAACATTAGATGCAATTCAGCAGTTAACAGGAGATATGCCATTAGTATTACATGGTGGTACAGGAATCCCTGATGACATGATCAAAAAAGCAATCTCTCTTGGAGTAGCTAAGATCAACGTTAATACAGAATGCCAGCTTGCATTTGCTGAAGCTACACGTAAATATATCGAAGCAGGAAAAGACCTTGAAGGAAAAGGTTTCGACCCTCGTAAATTATTAGCTCCAGGTGCTGAAGCTATCAAAGATATGGTAATCACAAAGATTAAATTATTCGGATCTGACGGAAAAGCTGACGAATAAGATTGGTACCATTTTGGTAAGAAATTAAATATTGATAAGGTAAGAACTCCACAGCGTATGCTGTGGAGTTCTTTGTTAGTTGTCAGTTTTATTAGAATTTGTATATAGTTTATAGAGTTCTTCTGTTGTTAGATTAATATTTTGGGAAATACATTCGTAAAGTGATTGAATGTTATCAGGTTCTTCTTCCAGTTCGTTAGCAATTTGAATTAAAGTTTTTGATTTCTGGATTTTCTTTTTCATCTGCTGGATTAGTATTATAGTTTGCCCTTCTGCACGTCCCTCTGCCAGTCCTTCCGCACGTGCTTTCCGCTTGTCCAGAATCTTTTCTTCCCATTCCTGCATATATTTCACTCCAATCTCCTCGCTGGATTTTATAACATTAACATGATTTTTAATTTGCTGAAGACGAGACGTAGAACAAGATATTTCTTCTGTAGTATGCTCCATATAGTAAAGAAGTTCTTTTAATTCAGGACTAATATCTTCTGAATTTTTACCATGCGTATTTAAAAAAATACGTGTAGCACCATCTTCTAACGGCTGACCAGTTTCAGTACAAGTCATCTGAAATGTATACTGATATAATCCTCTGCCAAATAAATCGAAAGGTGCAATAATAATTGAATAACAATCTTTCATATTTGAAAAATCAACTTCCCCAGGATCTAATAATTTGGAATCAATCAAAGCCTGATAAAAACGACTTCTATGAGGAAGATTTTTCGTATTTTCTTTTTGAGCTTCTACATTATAAACAGCATCCGTTTCATCCTCTGCCCATACGTCAAGCCGCACCTGCCGTTTTAGAGGTGAAGTCCGACTTTCATGTTCAGACTGTGGACGACCCTTGATGGAGATATCTTCTCCAAGAATAATAGATAATATATTCTCAAATGTCTTAGGATCCTCCATAACTTCAGCAAATAAAAAGCGGTCAAGTAAAGTTAAATCCTGTAGCGATCTTTTGTTCTTTTTCATAATAGTTTCTCCTTTCATTGTATAAAAAAAAGTAGATAGTGGCAAGCACTATTAGATAAGAAATCAAATAAATTGATAAATAAAGTTACGACTTGATAAATATTTGATTGGGACAACAGATAAAAGAAGAAACTCTTTAGTTCTGTAAAATATTTACATGTAATATATTAACAATTATAAAAGTAAATGTCAATACAAAAATATAGACAATTAATTATGTATCAGATATACTAAAAATATCTTTTAGATAAAGATATTAAAACAGATGAAGAGGGGAAGACAAGTTTATGAAAAAAAGCAGCATAGAAGCGGTTAAAAAACAATGGTTTACAAGTATTATACTTATCCTGTTTGCTATCTGGATCATCATAAATCCGGCAGGTGGTCTAATGAGACAAATGATACTTGTATTTTTACTTTTCTTTTCGCAAGATGAGACAAATGTATTTTTTAAGGTTGATCTGGAAAGCAAATTTTATTTTTATGTGCAGTGTGTTGTTATGTGCGTGATATCATTTTTTTATGCAATCATTGTGCAAATGGATCATGGATCTTTATCCTTTGATAAGGTTAATATTATCTTTGGAATATTGCAGATTATAAATGTTATTTTGAGAATGATCATGACATATGTACTGATCGAAAAAGAAGAATATCGCATGAAAATGTACAAAAGCAGTGTCTGGATGCTTATATTGTTTGTTCTTTGTACGGCTTTACAATAAAGAATAAAATATGATAAATCATAAGGAGAAAATACAAATGAAACAAAATAAAAAAGCAGCAACGCTGATAGGATGTCTTTTGACGATATGTACAATAGTAGCAGCACTTTTAATTGGGTGGAATCATATGAATGAGATCACACAGGGACCAAAAAGCAAAGAAGAAATTGGATATTATCAGTGGGATAGAAAGCAGATGGATACATTTTCAGACCTTACTACGTTTACATATCAGGGAGAAAAATATGAAACGTCAGATGGTGGTGGAGATGGTGCGATGAACTTTGGATTTTACGAAGTTTCAAAGAAGGACTATAAGACAGCTTTCTGGCTGAAAGATACGATGAATAAACAGGATAAAAAGATTGCAAAAATCATTCCATGGTGGAAAGGGCAGGTAGAACCTGTTTACACGATTTCGTCAAAAAGCGGTTGTAAAATGGTGTTTATTGATCCAGACAATGATATGATGCAGATCGTATTCTGGAAGGTCAAAGACAGGATAAAGATTACCAAATATTATACAGATTTTAACAATTATGATTTTACACTTACAGATTCTAAAACAAATGAAGAGAAAAGAATCTCTGCAAAAGAAGCAATGAAATATGCAAAGCTGCAGCAGATCCGAAAAGATGCAAAAAATGTAAAAGAGAAATATAACATTAGCGGAGACAGCAAAGACAAAGCTGCCTATGTTGATTTTGATATCATGACAGTCGGTGGAAAAGAGTATGTAGGAAAAGAAGAAGAGTGGTAAGAAAAATTCTCAGAATGTCAAGGAAACCTTGACATTCTTTTTTAATTCAACTATAGTAGTCCTAGATAGGAACACGAGGTGAAAGTGATGGATAATGTAGAGCGTCTGATGGAATTTGGACTCACAAGACACGAAGCCAGTCTTTACATTTTACTGACACTGGAAGGAAGCCTTAACGGATACGAGGCAGCCAAGCAAAGCGGGATTTCAAGATCCAACGCATACAATGCACTGGCAGGTCTGGTAGACAAGGGCGCAGCCTATATACAAGAAGAAGATACCATTCGTTATACACCGGTGGCGATCGAAGAATTCTGCAGCAACAAGATCCGGCATCTGGAACAGAAGAAGACAGAGCTGATCGAAGAACTTCCAAGTAAGCGGAAGAATGAAGGCGGATATTTAACGATCAAAGGTGAAGAACACATTTGCGATAAGATCATCGATATGCTGCTTCGTGCAGAAGAGAGAGCCTATATTTCTGTGTATAATGAACGACTGGAGATGTTCCGGGAATACTTAGAGAAGATGGTAAGCGACGGGAAGAAAGTCGTGATCATAACCAATGAACCATTTGAACTTGAAGGAGCCACGGTTTATCTGACTGCATGCCGAAAGGAACAGATCAGACTGATCACAGACTCCAAGGATGTCCTGACAGGAGCGATATCAAACCGCTACGAGGCAACTAGCCTGTATTCCAGCAACAACAATCTGGTGGAAGTATTTAAAGATGCACTGGCCAATGAAATACAATTATTAAAGATGCAATAAATATACCAAAAAGTATAAAAGAAAGGAACTAATCACCATGGCAAAAGTACCATTTGTAACAAAAGAACAGTTAGATGAAATCGTAAAAAAATATCCAACTCCATTTCATTTATATGATGAAAAAGGAATCCGTGAAACAGCAAGAGGATTATACAAAGCATTTTCATGGAATAAAGGATTTAAAGAATATTTTGCAGTAAAAGCAACACCAAACCCAACAATCTTAAAGATCTTAAGAGAAGAAGGATGCGGAACTGACTGCTCATCTTTAACAGAACTTATGATGTCAGACCGTTGTGGATTCGATGGAAGCGAGATCATGTTCTCTTCTAACGATACACCAGCAGAAGAATTTATTCTTGCAAAACAGTTAGGTGCAACAATCAACTTAGATGATATTACACATATCGAATTCTTAAAAGAATGTGCTGGAATCCCAGAAAAGATTTCCTGCCGTTACAATCCAGGTGGAGTTTTCGCATTAGGAACAGACATCATGGACAACCCAGGGGATGCAAAATACGGAATGACAACAGAGCAGATCTTTGAAGCATTCAAACAGTTAAAAGAACTTGGTGTGAAAGAATTCGGAATTCATTCTTTCCTTGCAAGTAACACAGTAACAAATGAATACTACCCAACACTTGCAAAACAGTTATTTGAATTAGCAGTCAAATTAAAAGAAGAAGTTGGAGTTCATATCGGATTTATCAACTTATCTGGAGGAGTTGGAATCCCTTACCTTCCAGATCAGACAGGAAATGATATCGCAGTCATCGGTGAAGGGGTACACAAAGTATACGACGAAGTATTAGTACCAGCCGGAATGGGAGATGTGAAGATCTTTACAGAACTTGGACGTTACATGCTTGCACCAAACGGACATTTAGTAACAAAAGCAATCCATGAAAAACATACACATAAAGAATATATCGGTGTTGATGCATGTGCAGTAAACTTAATGAGACCTGCAATGTATGGAGCATATCATCACATCACAGTTATGGGAAAAGAAAATGAACCAGCAGATCATGTATATGATATTACAGGATCTCTTTGTGAGAATAACGATAAATTCGCAATCGACCGTAAATTACCAAAGATCGACATGGGAGATCTGTTAGTGATCCACGATACAGGAGCACATGGATTTGCAATGGGATATAATTACAATGGTAAATTAAAATCTGCAGAAATCTTATTAAAAGAAGATGGAACAACAGAAATGATCCGTCGTGCAGAAACACCAGATGATTACTTTGCAACAATCAAAGGATTTAATTTCTAAAAATATTTTAACCAATATGAAATGTTCCAAAGCAGGGCAAGTATAGGAAATTCTATACTTGCCTTTTTGGTGTATTACGAGTAAATTATATACAAGAAGCAAAATGATACACGGCAAAACAGCATTTCAAAGACGAAAGGCATACACAGACAGGAGAAGATATATGAATTTATTTGACATCGTAGGACCAGTGATGGTCGGACCGTCGAGCTCTCACACAGCAGGTGCTGTAAGGATCGGACAGGTATCAAGACATCTGCTCGGAGAATCGGTAAAAGAAGCAAAAATACTATTACATGGCTCATTTCTTGCAACAGGAAAAGGACATGGTACAGATAAGGCATTAGTTGCAGGATTACTAGGAATGGCAGCTGATGACATCCGGATTCCAGACAGCTTTGACATTGCAAAAGAATCTGGAATGAAATTTGAGATCGGAAAGATCCAGTTAAAAAATGCACATCCAAACAGCGTGAAATTGCTGCTTGTTGGTGAATCAGGAAGAAATCTTGAGATCGTAGCCTGTTCCTTAGGCGGCGGGCGAATCAAGATCTGCACGATTGATGGACTGGAAGCAAACTTTAGCGGGGAATATACAACCTTAGTCGTACACAACGATGATCAGCCGGGACACGTAGCAGAAGTAACATCCATGCTTGCCCACAAATCCGTCAATATCGCAACAATGCAGTTATACCGCGATCACAGAGGCGGAAGTGCGGTTATGGTCATTGAATGTGACAAAGAAATACCAGAAGAAGGTCTGAACTTTTTGGAACGTCTGGAAGGAATTCAGAAAGTTACATATCTTGCAAAGATGAAGGAGGACTAGAGTATGGGATTTACATCAGTAGAAGAAATCGAAACAAGGGCAAAAGAACAAGATTGCCAGTTATGGGAAGCAATTTTATATGATGATATGACAGAACGTCAGGTAGACCGTTTAGAATCCATCGGGAAAATGAGCAGCATGTATCTGGCAATGAAAGAAGCCAATGAAAGCTATGACAAAGATTTAAAATCACAAAGCGGACTTTCCGGCGGTGACGGTGAAAAGATGATGGAAGAAGTCAAAAAAATGCAGAATCTGACAGGGGAATTTGTCGGAACTGTCATGGCAAATGCCTTAAAAATGGGAGAATCCAATGCCTGTATGAAACGTATCGTAGCGGCACCGACAGCCGGAGCATGTGGAGTACTGCCAGCGGTGCTGATCACATATGAAGAATTTCATAAAGTACCAGAGGCAAAGATGTTAGAAGGAATGTACATAGCAGCCGGAGTTGGACAAGTGATCGCAGAACGCGCCTGTATTGCCGGAGCCCAAGGAGGATGTCAGGCAGAGATCGGCTCAGCATCCTGTATGGCAGCAGCAGCCATCACATACATCCGTGGCGGCAGCACAAAACAGATCTTTGATGCAGGAGCATTTGCCCTGAAATCACTCTTGGGATTGGTATGTGATCCACTAGGAGGTCTGGTAGAAGTCCCATGTATCAAGAGAAATGTCATCGGATCAGTCAACGCGATCACAGCCTCAGATATGGCAATGGCAGGCATTGAAAGCAAAGTTCCATTAGATGAAGTGATCGATGCGATGGCAGAAGTCGGAGACTTACTGCCATGTTCCCTAAAAGAAACCAGTCAGGCAGGACTCGCCCAGACAGAAACAGGCAAAAAATACATGCCGGAATCATAAGATATTCTAAATAAATTTGTTAACAAGCTATGCTATAATGATAAAATATTTGTGAGTAAAGGAAGGAAACAAAAATGATAGAAGTATGTTGTGGAAGCTTCGAAGATGCCATGATGGCAAGCGAATGCGGAGCCAAAAGAGTTGAATTAAACAGTGCATTAAGTTTAGGTGGATTAACACCATCTTTAGGAAGTTTGATCATGATCAAACAGTACAGTGATATCGAGATCGTATCCATGGTAAGAGCCAGAGCAGGAGGATTCTGCTATACAAATTACCAGTATGAACAGATGCTTGAGAACCTGAAACTGTTATTAGCATATGGAACAGACGGAGTATCCTTCGGATTCTTAAATGAAGACCGTACCATTGACAAACAACGTTGTCAGGAATTCTTAGAAAATGTAAAAAATGAAGGATGCAAAGCAACATTCCACAGAGCATTTGACTGCACAAGAAACCCATATGAAGCAATCGAAACCCTGATCGATCTAGGATTCGACCGATTACTAACAAGCGGACAGGAAGCAACGGCAGAAGAAGGAATACATCTGTTAGCAGACCTCCAGAAAAAATACGGAAACCAGATCGAGATCATTGCCGGAAGCGGAGTTAACGAAAACAACGCAGAAAAGATCATGAAACAAACAGGAATCAAACAGTTACACAGCACATGCAGAGGCTGGGGTGTAGATGCAACTGGAATGGGAGAAAGAGTATCATTCCAGGTATCCGATGAAGATGGAGATCGATATCGCAGCGTATCTGTAGATAGAATTAAGAAATTTGTGGAAATCTGTGGATAGGAAATTTGATTTGTAACGGTTTACGCCGGGAGGTTGTTTCTATTTTATACGCTGAAGACTGAGCGGTTTACAAATGAAGGGTGTTTCAAGCAGAGGGATGCATGTTGTACGATATTGGTTATAGATTAAGAAATCGAAAGCTAGAAGATAAAAAGTTTGGGATATTGTAGATACTACAGAAACTAAAAGAGCTTTCTTATTTTTTAAAACATCTCAACAATCGGTGCTTATAAGTTCCTTTCATCTTCCGTTAACGAACACAAAAATCATCAACCAATACCGTTCAACATACATACCCTCTCAAATTCCCACCATCTTGTGGGTTCAGCACTATAACCTTCAGGTATATGATAAAAAATAAATAATGGTCTGAATGGAAAGCAAACTGGGATAAGTACAGTACAAACTATGAAAATGTATCTTTAACACCAGGTGCAACAGAATCTCAGCTTAATTTTGCATACTACAGCAAAACAGAAGAAACACCAAAAGTGAAGATCGCAACAAAAGCAGATATGTCTGATGCAAAAGAAGTAGAAGGAGTACAGACACAGGCAGTAGCGATCGAAGGTGTACAGTACTATTCAAACAAAGCATCCGTAAGTGATTTAAAGGAAAATACAACTTACTACTATCAGGTATTCCAGGATGGAAAATATCAGGATGCTCAAAAATATTCTACAAAATCATTTAAAAACTATTCTTTCTTATATGTAGGAGATCCACAGATCGGAGCTTCTTCCAGGCAGGTAAGTACCGAAGGAGATAAGATGAAGGATAACAACTATGCAGCAAGAAATGATGGATATAACTGGAATAATGTATTAAATAATGCATTACAATAATCCAAATGCATTTGATACAAGCGGATATAAAAATAAAACACAGTATACAGAAGGAAAGACAGCAGCGGGAACTGACTACTATTACACATACGGAAAAACAGTATCATGGAAGAAAATTGTGATTCTCGCAATCGCAGTGTGCTTATTTGCAGGAATCATATTCAAATGCAATCAGTTTCAGAAAACACCTCTGGCATCTTATAAAGGACAAAAATACGAAAAAGCAGTTGTGACAAAGATCATCAAAGACAATCTTGCAGAAGACGGAAGTCGTTATGGAACACAGAAAGTTTTAGTGAAAATGACAACTGGAACTTACAAAGGGAAAGAAAAAGAGGCAATCAATCCAAGCGGAACTTTATTTGGAGCAGACTGTAAAGTAGGAACCAGAATTATAGTCATTGTAAATAAAAGTGGATCAAATGCAGGATTTACTGTATACAGTCAGGATCGTACCATGGCGATTTATGGATTCGCTTTAATATTTGCAGCAGTTGTATGTGCGATCGGAGGAAAGAAAGGTGTTTATGCAATCTTAAGCCTCGTATTTGCATTTGCATGTATTATCGGTATCATGTTCCCAATGATGTATCAGGGAATCTCACCGATTTTGTTGACGATTCTTGTTGCGGTGTTGACAACTATCGTGACATTAGGACTTCTCGGTGGATATTCCACAAAAACAGCCGCCGCTATTTTAGGGACAGCCGCAGGTGTTGTAATCGCAGCGATAGCTGCAATTGTTTTTGGAAAAGCCGCAGGAATCATTATCTCAGCATTAGGTGCTGTTATGGATGTTGGTATGTCAATTGTTTCTACAATCCAGGAGATTTATGAAACAGATAAAACACTGTCAATGAAACGGCTTTTTATATCAGGAATTAATGTCGGAAGAGATATGATGGGAACGATGACAAATACACTGATCTTTGCTTATGTGGGCGGTGCCATGTCAACATTAGTTATCAACTATGCATATGATCTAAGTTACCGTCAGTTAGCCAATTCCTATGTGATCGGAATTGAGATCATGCAGGGATTGTCAGGAAGTATTGGAGTTGTTTTAACTGTGCCGATCACAGCAGTGATAGCATCTTTTTTTGGTTAGTAGAAAAGAAAAATAAAATTTAGTTGTAAGAAAAAGAGGCAATAAATGTACAAAAGATTTTGTAAAAAACTAGAATTTTTGCACAAATTCCCGAATCTGTTTATTTTGCTTGACGTATGTTGGATACAGTATCTATAATATATCAGAAAAAGTTATGATTTTTGAGGATATAATAAAGGAAGGTTATAAATATATGGTAAAAAATATTATGGGTGGTGTTGTGGCAATTGCTCTTGCGTTTGGAGCAAGCACTAATATTACAACAACACATGCCAATTTACAGCATAAATCAGAAAAGCTGATTCAGGCATCGGATTCGACTACATTATCAGAACGTCATGCTAAAGTGGAATTTACACAGAAAAAAGATATTAAAAAGATTGCATCATCTTATAATCTGAAAAAAACAGATGATATCAAGAAAATAATATATATTCCAATCAATGATTATTCTGTAAATGATATAGATGGACAAAAGGATATTGTATCTGTGGAAACAAGGCTTGCTAGTTACTCTATTAAGAAACAAGGCTTTCATGATCAGGCAGTTTATAAGGAATCTTTCAAAACAACAGATAAAGAAATGACTCTGAGTAAAAAAGTCTTTTGTTCCAGCAATTTTTCGAATAAAAAATCAATTGCTGGAGGAGATTCTGCATTGGATTCTTGTTTAAAATCAGCTTATGGAATTTCGGCAACAAAAGGGTTTAAGGTAAATGATGCTTTAGAAATTACTGATAATGATAGTGCAAATATCAGCCTTTATGTATTGGAACGCAGCTATGATTATCAGCTGTGGGAATCTGATCTGTCACAGGATGTTCCGTCTGACAGTTATTTGGGAGCGGGAACTGTTACACGACCACTTGGTTTGGTTATTATGATCACTTCTTAATAAAACCAGTAAAGAACAGGGAATAAAACCAGTTAAAATTATTATAAATTATGTGAAATAAAAAACGAAGATATACATGGTATACAAGACGTCGAAAGATGTCTTGTATATTTTTTGTGTAAAAACGAGAAAATGAATAGATTAATGATCAAATATTGAAGAAAAATAGGAGTATGATAATATAAAAGTGCTAAACAAAGAAAAATAATCTTAAATAAAGAAAAAAGAAAGGGAAAGATATGGAAAACGCAGATAATGTACCGAATAGGATATTCTCAAACAAAGATTTGGCCAAATTGATCATACCATTGATCATTGAACAAATGTTAACAGTAACTGTAGGACTTGCGGATTCGATTATGACATCAAGTGTTGGAGAAGAAGCTGTTTCAGGAGTTTCTTTGGTTGACAGTGTTATGGTGTTGATGATCAATCTGTTTTCTGCATTAGCAACTGGTGGAGCAGTTGTGGCAGGACAGTTTTTGGGTCAGAGGAAAAATGTAATGGCGTGTAAAACGGCAGATCAGCTGATATTATTTATTATTTCATTATCTGTGGTAATTATGGGAGGAATTTATGCGTGCAGAAATTTTATCCTGAATGTTGTTTTTGGAAATATAGAACCAGGAGTTATGTATAATGCGGAAATATATTTACTGATCGTTACAGCATCAATTCCATTTATTGCGGTATATAATGGATGTGCAGCACTATTTCGTATTATGGGAAATTCAAAGATTTCTATGAATATGTCAATACTTATGAATGGAATTAATATCGTAGGAAATGCTATATTGATCTATGGATTTGGATTCGGCGTTGAAGGAGCAGCAATTCCTACACTAGTATCAAGAATTGTGGCAGCGATTGCAATGCTTGTACTGATTGGAAAACAGAATCAGGTTGTGCATTTGAGTAAACATAAGCATTTTCGATTTAAAGGATATTTGATACAGAAGATCTTACATATAGGAATACCAAATGGGATTGAGAATAGTATGTTTCAGTTAGGAAGAATTATGGTATTAAGTATTGTGGCTGGGTTTGGAACGTCTTCAATCACAGCCAATGCAATCGGAAATGTAGTAGCATCGTTTGAGCTGATTCCAGGAATTGGAGTTGGATTTGCAGTACTAACGGTTGTATCAAGATGTATTGGGGCTGGAGATAACGAAGCAGCAAGATATTATACAAAGAAATTGTTGAAGGTAGCTTATGCATCGCTGATTGCATTAAATATTATTGTAGTAATGATACTACCACTGATTATCCAAGTTTATCATTTAACGCCAGAAACAGCAGCGATTACAAGAAAGATTCTTTTGTATCATACATTATGCTGTGTGACAATCTGGCCGCCAGCATTTACGATACCTAATACATTGAGAGCTGCAAATGATGTGAAATACTGTATGGTTGTAGCGACAGCAACCATGTGGATATTTAGAATTTTTTGTAGTGTTGTTCTTGGAAAATGGTTTGGACTTGGAGTGTTTGGTGTTTGGGTAGCTATGACACTGGACTGGGTATTTAGAGGAATTTTGTTTGTAAAACGATATGTACAAGGGCAGTGGGAACGAAGAGCTTTAATATAAGTAGAATTTAATAAGGCAAAAAGAAGTCATCTAAGAAAAGTTATTGAGGATGGCTTCTTTTTTATTTAATATTATGAAATGCACGGAAGTTGGAACAAACATAAAAAATCTTTGGAATAAAGAAAATGTTTTGGAATACGAAGAAAACAAGGGCGAAACAGAGAAAAACCATTGCATATTTGATAGAAAATTCACAAAATATAAAGAAAATCAATAAAAAAGAACAAAATTATAGATATGATTTTAAATCAAAGAATATAAAATACTGTATACAAAAACAACTTTTTGGTAATATCACACAAAAAACAACACGAAATCTTGAAAAAACAAAAAGAAATCTGTGAAATAAAACTAAAATCTTTGAAATCAACAAAAAATGATTGACTAAAACATAACAGTGTATTAAAATAAAGACATCAAATAAAGAAAGCGCTTTTTGATACAGCAAATCAAAGAAAACATAATGGTTATATAAGAGATTATTTAATCGAAATTTTGGAGGTAAAATTTATGAAGGCGATTGTAAGATATGGACAGGCATTTGGTGGTTACACAATGAGAGATGTTCCAGAACCTACTTGTGGACCAGAAGACATTATCTTAGAGATCAAAGCAGCAGCTATCTGTGGAGCAGATATGAAACACTGGAGAGTTGATAACGGATCTGATGAATTTAACTCAATCCGTGGACATGAGTTTGCAGGAGAAATCGTACAGGTCGGAGAAAAAGTAAAAGATTGGAAAGTTGGACAGAGAGTTGTTTCTGACAACAGTGCTCATGTATGTGGTGTCTGCCCAGCTTGTGAAATGGGAGATTTCCTTTGCTGTGAAGAAAAAGTTAACCTTGGATTAGATAATAATACATGGGGTGGAGGATTTTCTAAATACTGCAAGATTCCTGGAGAAATCTTAAGAATCCACAAACATGCAATCTGGGAGATTCCAGAAGGTGTTAAATATGAAGAAGCAGCAGTACTTGATCCTATCTGTAATGCATACAAAGCAGTAGCACAGCAGTCTCACTTAATCCCAGGACAGGACGTCGTAGTATTCGGTACTGGACCACTTGGATTATTCTCAGTACAGATCGCAAAATTAATGGGAGCTGTAAACATTGTTATGGTAGGTCTTGATGAAGACGTAGATACTCGTTTCCCAGTTGCTTTAGAAGTTGGTGCTACACATGTAGTTAACGGATCTAAAGAAGATGTTGTAAAACGTTGTACAGAAATTTGCGGAAGAGATAACTTAGGATTAGTTATCGAGTGTTCTGGAGCTAATATCGCATTAAAACAGGCAATTGAAATGACAAGACCAAACGCTGAAATCGTTCGTGTAGGTATGGGATTCAAACCATTAGAATTCTCTATCAATGATATTACTTCTTGGAATAAGAGCCTGATCGGACATATGGCTTATGACTCTACATCTTGGAGAAATGCAATCAGATTACTGGAATCTGGACAGATCAAAGTTCAGCCACTGATCACACATAGATTAGGATTATCTGAATATGAAAAAGGATTCGATGCTATGGCATCTAAAGAAGCTATCAAAGTAATCTTCCATTATGATTTTGAAGACTAATCATTATTATATTTAAAGACTAATAAGCAGTCGGCTAAGGAGCAGAGTATGGAACGAAAATTAATGATCGCACCATCTATGGGTTGCTGTGATCTCTTTGATATGGAACGTCAGGTTCGTATCATTGATGAAAAATCAGACTTTTTACATATGGATATCAAAGATGGTGTATATGTACCGAGCTTTGGAATTGGACCAGAATTTTTAGCAGCATTAAAGGATAAAGTTAGTACACCAATGGATGCACATTTAATGATCAAGCATCCACAACAGTACCTTGAAACATTTGCACAGGCAGGGGCGGCCTATATTACGCCCCATACAGACTGCATTGAAGGAGATGCATTTGTAACGATTAACAAGATCAAAGAGCTTGGATGTAAAGCAGGAATTGCGTTAAATCCATCCGTACCTTTAGAGACAATAGAGTATTATTTACCATTGCTTGATAAGGTAACGATCATGATCGTAGATGCAGGTATTTCCGGACAGAAAGTTATTGAACAAACATACGACAAGATTCGTAAACTAGTTAAGATACGTGAAGAAAAAGGACTTGATTTCTTAATTGAAGCCGATGGATCTATGAACAGAGATGTCTACCGCCCATTATATGAAGCAGGAGCAGATATGGTAGTTTTAGGACCTCCAGCACTGTGGAATAAGGCAGATGACTTCGAAGAAGCATGGGCTATTATGGAAAATGAGCTAGAAACTGAGCTTAACTAAACAAAGAGAGGAAAAACAAATGTCAAATAAAAACGCAAATATCGGAGCAAGACTCGACCGTCTGCCAAACTCTGGCTGGCACGTAAAAATGTGGTTAGTATCCGCATTCGCACTGTTAGTTTGCTGGTCAAACGGTATCGGTGGAGCAGTACAGAACGTATTATTAAATGAATTACACTGGTTAGAACCAGGATCAACATTATTGGCTATGTGGGGAACAACTTACACAGCAGGTCAGTTATTCGGAGCATTAGTTGGTGGTCCTATCGGTGATAAGATCGGTCGTAAAAAATCTATCTTATTATATGAAGTGATCCACATTATCGCTATGATCGGTGGAGCAGCAGCACCTAACGTAACAGTATTATATGTATTCCGTTTAATCCAGGGATTTGGATTAGGAGCATTATTAGTCGTATTATTCGCAGCATTTACTGAGTATGTACCTGGTAAGAATCGTGGAGTATGGTCTTCCAGAAACTCATTCATCGGTAACTTTGCTCACCCAATCTGTAATGGTATCGCATTAGTGATCGTTTCTACAGGAGTCAGCATGAACATGAACTGGAGAATCCAGTACATCATCCCTTCTGTATTATCTATCATTGCAAGTATCATTATTTACAACAAATACCCAGAATCACCACGTTGGTTAGAATCACAGGGTAGAGTTGAAGAAGCAGATGCTATCATGACAGCAATCGAAAAAGAAATTGAAGCATCTACAGGTAAACCATTACCAGAAGTTGAAGTAACAGAAGCTAAAGCAGTGAAAAACTTACCATACTCTGCATTATTTAAAGGTAAATTATTAAAGAGAACAATCTGTGGTTCTTTAGTACTGATCGGTATGAACACAATTCAGTATACACTGATGAACTGGATGCCATCATTATTAAGTTCTTTAGGATATGATACATCACAGTCTCAGTTTATGACAATGTTTGGTCTGTTCGGTGCACCATTTGGAATCTTCCTTGCATCTTTATACATGGATAAAGTGCCTAGAAAGATCACAGGTGTAGCATTACTGATCGCCATGGCTGTTATGGGTATCATAACATCTAGACAGACAACAATGACAGCACTGATCGCATCAACATTCGTATTAAATACATTCATTTACATGTATGTATGTTATGCATCCGCAGTATATGTACCAGAAATGTGGCCAACATCTGCAAAATTATCAGGATCTGGATTCTGTAACGCAATGGGTCGTGTAAGTAATATCTTCTTCCCATTCTTAGTTACATCTGTAGCAGCAGGATCTATGGGATCTAATGGTGTATTCGTACTGATCTCTGCAGTAGCAGCAATCATTGCCGTATCCATCATCATCTTCGGTGTAGAGACAAGAGGAGAATCTGTCGAAGACATCGGAAATCTGGAGTAATAAAATTTTAGAAGTCCTAAAAATAATTTAACATAAAACACAACAATTAGGGAGTGGTACTCGTTCTTATAACGGGCGGGTACCCAAAATCAAAAAGGAGCATTTGCTATGAAAAATTCAGAAGCAATCTTAGTAACACCAAAACAATTTGAGATTCAGGAATGTGCAGTTCCAGAACCAAAAGATCATGAAATCTTAATGAAAGTTGAATACGTTGGAATGTGTGGATCTGATATTCACGGATTCGAATTCGGACCATTCATCCCACCGAAAGATCCAAATCAGAAAATCGGACTTGGACATGAAGTAGCCGGTGAAGTTGTAAAAGTCGGAGCAAAAGTAACAAAATTCAAACCAGGAGATAAAGTACTGATCGAACCTGGTGTACCAGATGATTCTTGTGAATACTGCCGTACAGGACGTTACAATATCTGTCCTGACGTAGACTTCATGGCAACACAGCCTAACTACAAAGGTGCTCTATGTGAGTACATGACACATCCAGAAGAATGGACATACCATGTACCAGAAGGAATGTCTACAATGGAGGCAGCATTAGTTGAACCAGCAGCAGTTGGTATGCATGCAGCAATCCTTGGAGAAGCAAGATTAGGAAAAAGCATCGTAATCCTTGGAGCAGGAACAATCGGTCTTATGGTACTTCAGGCTTGTAAGAGTCTTGGTGCTACAGATATCACAGTTGTAGACGTTATGGACAAACGATTAGATCTCGCAAAAGAACTTGGAGCATCCAGAACAATCAATGGTGCAAAAGAAGATACAGTAGCGCTTCTTCGTTCAGAAGAATTATTCGGAGATCATGGTGTTGAACTTGTATTTGAATGTGCAGGTTCTACATTTACAGCAAATCAGGCAGTACAGATCGTTGCTCGTGGTGGAAAGATCATGATGGTAGGAACACAGTCTAAACCAGTTCCAATCGACTTCTTAAAGATCAACCGTGAAGTAACAATCCAGACATCATTCCGTTACTGCAATAACTATCCACAGACAATCGAAGCTATTGCAAGCGGTAAGTTTAATGTAAAAGATATGGTAACACATGTATATGATTACAAAGATGTACAGCAGGCATTTATGGATGCAATCGATCCAGAAAAGAAAACTGACATGGTAAAAGGTGTTATCAAAGTCGCTGAATAAATAACAAGTTTTAGAACAAGAAAAGGAGAAATGAAAATGATCGCAGATATCAGATTTTGGGAACAGAAAGCTAGTGAAGGACATTATGCTATCCCTCACTTTAACGTATGGAACGCAGAAATGTTAATGGGAGTTATTGATGCAGCTGAAGAACTTCGTGCACCAATCATCATCTCTTTCGGTACAGGATTTACAGGAAATACTTCTTTTGAAGATTTCTGCTACATGATGGAATCTATGGCTAAAAAAGCTACAGTACCAGTTATCTTACATTGGGATCATGGACGCAACTGGACAATCTTAAAGAATGCTGTAGATCACTGCATGAACTCTGTAATGCGTGATGCATCTGCATTACCATATGAAGAAAATGTTGCAGAGATTAAGAGATGTGTAGATTACTTCCATGCATACAACATTCCAGTAGAAGCTGAATTAGGACATGTAGGAAATGAAACAGTATACGAAGAAGCATTAGCTGAGTATGCTTACACAGATCCTTCTCAGGCAAAAGATTTCGTAGAAAGAACAGGATGCGATTCTTTAGCAGTAGCAGTAGGAAATGTACATGGTGTTTACTCTGCAGAACCAAAAATCAGATTCGATATCATCGAAGCTGTTAATAAAGAAGTTAGTGTACCACTTGTACTTCATGGAGCTTCTGGTATCGGTGATGAAGATATCAAAAAAGCTATCCAGTGTGGAATCGCTAAGATCAATATCCATACAGAACTTTGCCAGGCTGCTATGGAAGCAATCAATGAACACAAAGATGAACCTTTCTTAGCTGTAGAACGTGCAGTTCGCCAGGCAGTAAAAGAACGTGCTATGTACAAGATCAAATTATTTGGTGATGACGGAAGGGCTGATGAATAAAGTGGAGAAAAAATTAGACGTATTGTGTCTGGGAGCAGCGGTAGTAGATATTCCGCTGCGCCCGGTATCAAGAGAAATTTTTGATATAGAATCATATCCAGTTGATCAGATTGCAATGGCTGTTGGTGGAGACGCTATGAATGAATCAACAATTATCAGTCGTCTTGGATTTAAGACAGGACTGATGGCAGCAATTGGAGATGATGCAGCAGGAGCATTTATCATACGTTCTTGTGATGAAGATAATATTGACACAGAGGGTGTGACAATTGACCCAAATCTGGATACATCCATTAATATTGGACTTGTAACAGAAGATGGAGAAAGAACATTCATCACGAACCGTAATGGAAGTCTTTGGAAAGAAAATATTGAACATGTCAACTTTGAAAAGATCAAAGAAGCAAAAATCTTATCTCTGGCAAGTATTTTCAACTGTCCTTTACTCGACGGAAAAACATTAGAGGTTATTTTCAAATTTGCAAAGGAACAGGGAATGACGATCACAGCTGACATGATCATGCCTCGACTGGGAGAAACATTAGATGATATTGCTGGAGCATTAAAATATGTAGATTATTTCTTCCCGAACTACGATGAAGCATGCCTGATGACAGGTGAGAAAGATGAAGCAAAAGTTGCAGATAAGCTCTTTGCTTACGGAATCAAAAATGTAGTTATGAAGATTGGTACTCGTGGATGTTATATCCGTAATAAAGATGGTGTTATGATCGTGCCAGCATGTAAAGGAATTACAGCCGTTGATACGATTGGTGCAGGAGATAACTTTGCATCCGGATTTATCGCAGCATTACTTCAGGGTAAAGATATCAAAGAATGCGGTGAATATGCAAACTGTACAGCAGCGATTGCAGTACAGCATCCTGGAGCAACATCTGGAGTACAGAATCGTCAGATGGTAGAAGATATGCTTAAGAAGTATAAAGAAGACTACAAATAGAATTTGGTTAATTGGTTGTTAGATCTGAAAGGAAAATTTAAAATGAAAACAATGAAATTAGGAAAAACAGGAATGGACGTTTCAAGAATCGGTCTTGGAACATGGTCAATCGGTGGTGGATCTGCCTGGGGTGGAGATCACGATCTTCAGACAGTCGTAGATACAATCAGAGAAGCTCCAAAAGCTGGTGTTAACTTAATCGATACAGCTCCTGGATACAACTTTGGTAACAGTGAAAAAATCTTAGGAAAAGCCTTAGAAGGAATGAATCGTGAAGATGTTAAGATCATTACAAAATGTGGTGTAACATGGGATCAGGAAATGAAAGGTGATCTGTTCAACAAAGTTAATGGAATCCAGTTATACAAAAACTTAAACAGTGAATCTGTAAAAAAAGAGATCGAAGCTTCCTTAGAACGTCTTGGAACAGACTATGTTGATGTATATATGACACATTGGCAAGCTACACCAGGAACAGAATATTTCGTTCCTATCCAGAAAACAATGGACGTTTTAAATGACTTAAAAGCACAGGGAAAAATCAAAGCAATCGGTGCTGCTAACGTAGACATCAACCATATCCAGGAATACATCAAATATGGTGATCTTGATATCATCCAGTGCAAATATTCTATCTTAGACCGTGGAATCGAAGATGAAATTATTCCATGTGCTCGTGAAAATGGCATCACGATCCAGTGCTATTCTCCACTTGAAATGGGATTATTATCTGGAACATTCCCAAGAGACTACAAACCAGTAGGAGCTCAGATTCCTAAGAAATGGTTCCAGCCAGAAAACATGCAGAACGCAATGGATATGATGGAATCTTGGAAACCATTATGTGAAAAATATGACTGCACAATTGCTAACTTAGCACTTGGATGGATTCTTGCACAAGGAGATTTCTTAAACTTATTAAGTGGATCAACAACAGTAGATCAGATCAGAGAAAATGTGAAATCTGCAGAGTTAGAATTAGATCCTGAAGATGTAGCATTTATGCGTGAATCAGCAGAAGCAATTGATAAATAAAAATTAGAAAGAGTCCCTTGTGAAGCCACAATATCAATGATAAAATAAAGAAAAAGTCAACAATATATAAAGAATAAACGGCTCAGGAAAAAATATATTATGAAATTTACAAGGGGGAGGGTTGTCCCGTGAAAAACCGCTTAGAACATATAAGAGAACAAGTTAAGAATGAAAAGAAAGTCACAGTATCCGAACTAAGTAAGATTTACCAGGTTACGGAAGAGACGATTCGAAGAGATCTTGAGAAACTGGAGAAGGAAGGTTTTTTAACAAGGACTTTTGGAGGTGCTGTATTAAATAGTGCCAGCCAAAAAGAACATATTCATTTTTATAAAAGAACATCCATTAACCAGAAGGAAAAGATAAAAATTGCAAAACTTTTTAAGGATATATTAGATCAGAAGAGAACGATAGCAGCAGATGCCAGTACAACTGTTATGGAGGCCATTCGTTTACTGAAGGCAAACCGTAATATTACCGTATTGAGTTCATCAACGGAGATTTTCCGAGAGATGACTGGATCAGAGATTCATATTCTTTCTACAGGTGGTGTTTTTAATGAGGACTCCCTCTCTTTGCAAGGGAACTTAGCAAAAGAAAATATTAGAAGGTATCATGTGGATCTTGCTCTGCTTAGCTGCAAAGGACTTGCCATGGACAAAGGTATCATGGATTCCAGTGAGCGGGAAGCAGAAGTTAAGACAGAGATGGTAAAACAGGCACTAGAAGTAGCTCTTCTTGCAGATCATACAAAATTTGAGAGAACGGCATTTGTACAATTTTTGGACTGGGATAAGGTGACCTATCTGGTAACCGACGAGAAACCGTCAGATCAGTGGGTTGAATTTTGTAGAGAAAAAGGAATCACGTTGATTTATTAAGAAGACATGATAGTCTGTGTGACTACCGTTTCAATCGCACCACATGGTAAAACGGAGGTGCACAATGAACGCAAAACGGAAAGAAAGCATGTCTATCATGAAGAAGATTATGATCGCAATGGCGACAGGAATTCTCTTAGGAGTTGTCTGTTTGTGGTTACGCGAATCGCTGACTGCAGGTGGCAATGAGGGAACATGGACGATGATCAACCGTATCTTCTTCCAGGACATTACTCAGGAAAAGGGATTTTATTCTCTTGGACTGTTTTATATCATACAGCAGTTATTTATGAGAGGTCTGCAGTTGGCAATCGTGCCACTTGTTTTATCATCCTTAAGCCTTGCACTATGCAGCATGGCAGATCCTAAAAGACTTGGTAAGATTGCAGGAAAAACTATCGGAACATTCGTAGGATTTTATGTATGTGGTGCAACATTGGCTGGGTGCTTTGCATACTTTATCAAATCTATGGGATGGTTTTCCGTGAATCTTCCATCAACAACAACTTCTAATGTTGCAACATTGGAATCATATAATCCACTGACAACAGTGATCAATGCGGTTCCATCAAACATTGTAGAAGTACTTGGCTCAAACAACAGCATTCTGGCAGTTGTTGTAGTTGCCGTAATCCTTGGACTTACAATGAATGCTCTTGGAGATAAAGCAGCAACGATTAAGAATCTGATGCAGAATCTTAATGATATCGTACAGGTGTACATGGACTTTTTGATCAATAAGATCAGTCCAATTGCTATTTTCTGTATGTTAGCCAGAACATTTGCAACTTATGGAACAGAATATATCAGACCAACATTGACATTTATGCTTGCGACAATATTTATTAGTCTTGCTTTGGTCGTAACGATTTATCCGATCGGTATCTTCCTCTTAACCGGCTTAAATCCATTTAAGTTTGCAAAGAAGATTTTTAAAGTAGGAATGTTTGCAGCAGCGACTCAGTCATCAGCAGCAACACTTCCACTTAACAGAAAAACATGCATCGAAGAACTCGGATGCAGCAGAGAAATCAGTAGTTTCGTTCTTCCAATGGGAATGACTATTAATATGAACGGAACAACAGCGATGCATATGGTTGCGATTACATTTATCGCGACAGCAGCTGGAATTGATATTACACCAACTCAGCTGATCACAGCAGCATTCCTGTCCATTTGTGTGGCAATGGGAACGCCTGCGATTCCGGTAGCTGGAACAACACTGATCTTTGTTATCATGTCTGGACTTGGATTAAGTTCTGATCTTTGTATGGTAGCATACGCATTAGTGCTTGCAATCAGTTATTTACCGGGTATGGCTGTAATTACATTGAACGTTGTTGGTGATGCGGCAACGACAGTAATTGTCAGTCATAAAGAAAATGAATTAGACAAAGATGTCTATAATAGTTAAAACACTCCATATAATTAATAGAAAAATATAAAATCCATATAATTTATAAAACTCCATATAATATGTAACAGAAAAGCTGTAGATCATAGCGATCTACAGCTTTTCTTTATAGCGGATAATTTTGTGTTATAAAAATTATTATGAATTACAAAATGAATCATAAATATAATTTATGGATTTTATAAAAAACATCTATAAATGTATTGACACCACATCAAAATTCATGTATCGTAAAAGCATCAAAACAAGGAGAACAAAGATGACAACAAGTAAGATGAACAATTGCACATTCTATTACTTTAGCTTTCAGGGTTATTATTTTTATCCTGACTATTTTTGTTGCAATGAATCATCGCCAAAGCTTATGTCACTTTAAATAGACAAAGTAAAATATTTAAGGCATGCATTCTTGCAACAGAGTGCATGCCTTTTCTTTTTCTAAAGGTACCGTAGAAAAAAAGCTGCACACTTTGTATGGAACACACATATCGCATAGCCGGGAAAGGACAAAGAACATGATTATTATTTTAAAGAAACAGGCAGAAGAAGCACAGATCAACGCATTAAAGAAAGAGATGACAGATCAGGGATTAGGAATCCACGAATCCGAAGGTGTGAACACAAGGATCATCGGTTTAGTTGGAGATACTTCCGTTGTAGATATGCGTCATATCATGGCGAACAGCATCGTTGAAAATGTACAGCGTATTCAGGAACCATACAAGAAAGCAAACAGAAAATTCCATCCAAATGATACAGTTGTCGACGTAAGTGGAGTGAAGATCGGCGGCGGTAATTTTCAGGTGATCGCAGGACCATGTTCCATAGAGACAAAAGAACAGATCACAGAAGTAGCGAATGATGTGAAAAATTCAGGTGCAGGACTTTTAAGAGGAGGTGCTTTCAAACCAAGAACTTCCCCATACTCTTTCCAGGGACTTCACGGTGATGGATTAAAATTGTTATTAGAGGCAAAGAAAGCAACAGGACTTCCAGTCGTTACAGAGATCATGGATGCAAGCCATCTTCCATTATTTGAAGATGTTGACCTCATTCAGGTCGGTGCAAGAAATATGCAGAACTTCGAATTATTAAAAGAATTAGGAAAGATTGATAAACCAATTCTTTTAAAACGAGGACTTGCAGCAACGATCGAAGAGTGGTTAATGAGTGCCGAATACATTATGGCAGGTGGAAATGAAAATGTAATCCTGTGCGAGAGAGGAATCAGAACATACGAGACAGCAACAAGAAATACATTAGATCTGTCTGCAATTCCTGTGATCAAGAAGAAATCACATCTTCCAGTTATGGTTGATCCATCTCATGCGACAGGAATCCGAGAGATGGTGGAGCCACTGTCATTAGCAGCAATCGCAGCAGGAGCAGACGGACTTATGGTAGAAGTTCATAATGATCCAGCGAAAGCACTTTGTGATGGACCACAGTCATTGACACCAGAGCAGTTTGACAGCATGATGAAGAAAGTAAATAAAACAAGACAGTTTTTCGAGACATTATAATTTGAGATGATATAACGAGATATAATGATCGGCAAAACAAAGGAAAAAATCTTGCTGATAAATACAAATTGGGATATACTATAATTAAATAAAGAAAAAGACAACCCGGGAATCAAACGATTTCCGGGTGTTTGTCAGTGGAATAAATACATACATTTTAGAAAGCAGAAGGAGAATATCTTATGAAAGTAATCGTTGGACTGGGGAATCCAGGAAAGAAATATGACAACACAAGACACAATATTGGATTTGAAGCCCTTGATTATATTGCAGACAAAGAAGGCATAAGTATAAATACAGGGAAACATAAAGCACTGATCGGTACAGGATATATGGGAGGAGAGAAAGTTCTTCTCGTAAAACCACAGACATTTATGAATCTAAGTGGAGAAAGTCTCCGCCCGATCATGGATTTTTATAAACTCGAGCCAGAAGATTTTATTATCATCCATGATGACATTGATCTGGATGTCGGAAGACTGCGCATCCGAAGAAAAGGAAGTGCTGGTGGACATAATGGTTTAAAAAGCATTATCAATCATTTAGGAAGCATGGATTTCCCAAGAGTGAAGATCGGTGTTGGGGAGAAACCAAAAGGATACGATCTGGCAGATTACGTGTTAGGACATTTTACAAAGCAGGAACAGGCAATCTTTGCAGAACGTTTTGATGAAGTGTACGATGCAGTACAGCTGATCGTTATGGGCGACATCACAGAAGCGATGAACCGCCACAATAAGAAAAAGCAGGGATAGAAAGTGTTAGAACATATATTAAAAAATGATCCGGTATACAGACAATTAATAGAAGGAATTGAAGATTACCGTGGTCCGGTTCTTGTATCAGGATGTACGGACACAGCAAAATGGCATCTTACAAGTCTGATCGGAAATAAAAAGAAAAAACAATTTAAGATCATCATTGTGCCAGATGAGAACAAGGCAAGACAGTGGGTGGAAGCAAGCCGTTTCTTTGGAGAAAAGGCACAGTATATTCCAGCAAAAGACCCACTGTTTTATACAGCCGATGTTCATGGAAATGCGATCGCAAGAGATCGTATGCTGGCGATCAAACAGATTTTAGATGATAAATGTGGAACCTTTGTCATGACGATCGATGCTGTGATGGATCAGGTTGTGCCATTAAATGATATCAAAAATCATAAAATGACATTTAAGACAGGACAAACATTAGAAGAAGCAGCGATCGCAGAAGAATTTGTTGCCAGAGGCTATGAAAAAGCACCATTTGTTGAGGCTCCGGGCGAGTTTGCAGTTCGTGGCGGTATCATTGATATTTTCCCATATACACAGGAAAGCCCATATCGTATCGAACTTTGGGGAGATGAGATTGATTCTATCCGAAGTTTTGATAAAGAAAGCCAGAGATCGATCGAGGAGGTAGAGACACTGACGATCTATCCTGCATCCGAGATCATTTTGAATCAGCCAAGAATCATGCATGGTCTTTGCCAGATGGAAGAGGACTATGAAAAGTTAGTCCAGAAATTCAAAAAAGAGAAGAAAACAGACCAGCAGGCCCGCTTAAGAAAAGAAATGGACCGAGTTCGTGAGGAATTAAAAGAACTTCATATGCTGATCGGTGTAGAAGGATATCTTCCATACTTTTATGAAAATACAGAATGCATTTTAGATTATTTCCCAAAAGAAAGTGTCATTTATTTTGACGAGCCAAAACATATCAGAGAAAGAGCAGATGCATTTTATCTTGAATTCTCAGAGAGTATGAAAAGCCGTTTAGAAGGCGGATACCTGCTTCCAAAACAGGCACATACCGTGACAGATTATGAAAGTATTTTGTATCAGATCGAGAAACATCCGATGATCTGTTATTCTGTCATATCCGCAGAAGTCAGAGATTTTGCAGTATCCAAAACATTATTTATGGAGACGAAATCCATTCAGTCTTATAACAACAGTTTTGAACAGCTTGTCAAAGACCTTACAAAATATCAGAAAAAGGATTACAGGATCGTTGTTGCATCTCCATCTGTCACAAGGGCAAAACGTTTAAGTGATGATCTAAGGCAGAATGGACTGGTTGTCACTTACGATAAAGATTTTACCCATGAAGTAGAAGCAGGACAGATCGTTGTGACGGCAGGAAAACTTTTGACAGGAATCGAGTATCCGGCAGTCAAATGGGTATTGATTTCTGAAGGTGACATTTTTAAAGGAAGAAAAGAAAAACAGCGAAGAAAAAAAGAAAAGAAAAAGCTGGGGCAGAAGATTCACAGTTTTGCAGATATCAACATCGGGGATTATGTTGTTCATGAAAAACACGGAGTTGGTATTTATCGTGGAATCGAAAAGATCACGACAGATGGTGTGGAAAAAGATTATATCAGCATTGAATATCAGGGCGGAGATAACTTATTTATCTTAGCTTCCGCACTGGACCAGATTGCCAAATATGCAAGTGCAAACGCCAAAAAGCCGAAGCTGCACAAGCTGGGCGGAAACGAATGGAAGAAGACAAAAAGCCGTGTCAGAGGCCAGGTAAAAGATATCGCACAGGAACTTGTGCAGTTATATGCCGTAAGACAGGCAAAAGAAGGTTATATCTATGATAAAGACTCCGTATGGCAGAAAGAATTCGAAGAATTATTCCCATATGATGAGACACAGGATCAGTTAAATGCGATTGATGATACGAAACGTGATATGGAAAGCAAGAAGATCATGGATCGTCTGATCTGCGGGGATGTCGGATATGGAAAGACAGAAGTAGCGATACGAGCGGCATTTAAGGCGGTGGATAATGGAAAACAGGTGGCTTACCTTGTACCGACAACCATTCTTGCACAACAGCATTACAATACATTTGCCCAGAGATTTCATAATTACCCGATCACAGTCCGCATGATGTCAAGATTCTGTACGCCAAAAGAGCAGAGGGAAACGATCGAAGGTCTCAAAAACGGAACCGTGGATGTTGTAATTGGAACGCATCGTTTATTGTCAAAAGATATGCAGTATAAGAATCTTGGTCTGCTTGTCATTGATGAGGAACAGCGTTTCGGAGTTACACACAAAGAGAAGATCAAGACGATGAAGAAAGACGTCGATGTCCTTTCTCTGTCCGCGACTCCGATTCCAAGAACCTTGCATATGAGTCTGATCGGAATCCGTGACATGAGTGTGTTAGAAGAGCCGCCACATGATCGAAGGGCGATTCAGACTTATGTTATGGAATATAACGAAGAACTGGTAAAAGAAGCCGTCTACCGTGAAATGACGCGTGGCGGACAGGTATACTATGTGTATAACCGTGTAAATAATATCGCAGAAGTTACGGCCGAATTGCAAAAACTACTGCCAGATGCCAAAGTAGCATTTGCCCATGGACAGATGAAAGAAAGAGAACTGGAAGAGATCATGATGGGATTTATGAATCATGAGATTGACGTTCTTGTATCAACAACGATCATTGAGACTGGTCTTGATATTCCAAATGTAAATACGATGATCATTCATGATGCAAATCAGCTCGGATTGTCACAGCTGTATCAGCTTCGAGGACGTGTCGGAAGATCTAACAGAAATGCATTTGCATTTTTGATGTATAAGAAGAACACGTTGTTAAAAGAGACAGCAGAAAAGCGTCTGCAGGCAATTCGTGAATTTACGGATTTAGGCTCTGGATATAAGATTGCCATGAGAGATCTGGAGATTCGTGGAGCTGGAAACCTTCTCGGACAGGCACAGTCTGGTCATATGGAAGCAGTCGGATACGATCTTTATTGTAAGATGTTAAATGAGGCAGTGCTGAAATTAAAAGGAGAGCTTGGAGAAGAGGAAGAATTTGATACAACGCTTGACCTTGATATCAATGCATTTATTCCGGTAGCATATGTATACAACGAATATCAGAAACTGGAATTATACAAACGTATTTCTTCGATCGAGTCAAAAGATGAGATGGAAGATATGACAGATGAATTGATCGACCGTTTTGGAGAAATGCCAAAAGCAGTCCACAATCTTTTATATGTCGCCTACTTAAAAGCACTGGCACATCATGCTTATATGACGGATGTGAAACAAAAAGGAGAAAAAATCTCATTTGAAATGAAGCCGGATGCAGCAGTAGACATAGAAAAAATACCGGAAGTATTGGAGGAATACAAACGTGAACTATCCTTCCAGGCAGGGAAGAATCCAACATTTGTATTAGACCTTTCAAAAACAAAGAAAGTAAAACAGTTAGAAAAGATTGAACATTGTGTGAACTCGCTCAATTCGTTGATAATCCGATAGTTTTGTGCTATAATATCGCAAGATATAAACTGAATATAATTCAAATATGAAGGAGAAAATGAAATGAAGAAATTAGCAAAGAAGTTGCTATGCTTAACTGCAGTTCTTGCGTTAACTCTTTCTTTATTTACAGGATGTAAGAGTAAGAACGAGAAGACATTATTTGAATATGCAGGACAAGAAGTAACATTCCAGGAAGCTCACGTATATGCAAGAATCATGCAGTATCAGGCAGAAGCACAGTATGGAGCATACTTTGGAGACAGCATGTGGTCTATGCAGGTTGGAACAGACAGCAAAGGTAAGAAGATCACAATGCAGCAGTCAGTCAAAGACAGCGTTATCAGCCAGTTAAAACAGATTAAAGTTTTAGCAGCGCACGCAGATGACTATAATGTCAAATTAACAAAATCAGAGAAGAAACAGATCAAAGAAAGCGTAGATGCCTTCGCAAAAGACGAAACAGGTAAGAAAGTCATGAAGAAGACAGAAGCTGACAAAGATACGATCCAGAAACTTTACGAAGAAAGCACAATTGCAAGTAAAGTGATGCAGGCGATCATCAAGAAAGCGAACGTAACAGTATCTGATGATGAAGCTAAGACAGTCAAAGTTTACAAACTTGTCTTCACAACAAAGACAACAGACAGCAAGACTGGAAAAGAAAAAGATATGACAGCCGCTGAGAAGAAAGATCAGTTAAAGAAAGCAAAATCTGCATTAAAGATGATCAAAAAAGGCCAGAGTGTAAGCTCTGTAGCTAAGAAATTCAGCGTAAACTCCGACAATGAAGAATCCTACACAAAAGGAAAATCTGAATTAGGAGATAAATTTGAGGCAGCAGCAGCGAAACTTAAGAAGAATCAGGTAAGCGGAGTTGTAGAACTCGATGATGCATACGTGATCATCAAGATGTTAAATCCAAACGATACATCAGCTGCAGCAACAAACAAATCCACACTTCTGCAGGAAAAACAGCAGGCAGCATACGAGAAAGTATACAAGAAGTGGACAAAATCAGCTGACAAAGACTGGGATGACACAAAATCCGTAGATCAGGATCTGTGGAAAGAAGTTAAATTCAAATACAAAGCTACAACAGCATCTACAACCGCAACTTCTGAATCAACTACAACTGCAACAACATCAAGCAAGACTACAAAGAGCAAATAATTTGCAGGATCGTCAGAAGATAAGCTGAAAGGTTTATAAGAACGAATATAGAAAGACTGGGAAAACATCAGGAGAAATCCTCTGGATTCCCAGCCTTTTTTATTTATAAGAGGATTCCGTAAATCAGGGTTCTTTTATGTTTAAATAAAGTATATTGTATGCATAAATTTGACAAAAACTGGGCAAAATGTTATAATATTAAAATCATTATACAGAATTTCCAGAATATTCTGTATATGGAAGAGGTGAATTTATGACACAATTAGATCTTAACAGAGTACGCCAGTCAATTAAGAACCAGATTGGCAGCAAAATCAAGATTAGTGCAAACAGAGGACGACATAAATTTGTGACAGCAGAAGGCGTGATCAAACAGACATATCCAAATATCTTTTTGGTAGAACTGGAGAATACAGAAGGCAGTGACCAGAATAAAACAGTAAGCTTCAGCTATCAAGATGTGATCACCAGAGATGTCCGCATGATGCTTTTAGAAAACTAACAGATGATGCATAGAATCCTCCTTGTCTGAATATATTTGTATATACAGACAGGGAGGAATTTTTTTATGGATTTTGAGAAAAAAGAATTTTATGGGATTGTGGCGAAGGCAAAGAAACAGATGCAGATCACGATCGATCAGGATTGTAATGTTGCAGATACAAAACCAGATGTTGAAAAGATGATTCAGACAAGAGGTATGGTAAAGATACAGGAAACAGAAATGATGATCGACCGTGTCAGGATGAAAGGAGAATTTTTATTTCAGGGACTTTACGGAACAAACGATACGGCGACTTTTTTGGAGTCCTTGGAGTATTCACTTCCATTTGAAGAGTATGTACATATTGACGGGGTACTTCCTTCAGACTATGTCAAAGTACAATACACGATCGATGATATTAATACGGTGCTGATCAATTCAAGAAAGATCAGCATACGGGTATTATTAACATTTACATTTCAGGTCACGGAAGAAATGAGGGAAGAAGGAATTATAGCGATCCATGACGAAAATGTATCTGTTTTGAAGAAAGATATTCAGGTTACGGATCTGATAGTAAATAAAAAAGATCTGGCAAGATTAAAAGAAGAACTCATACTCCCTGCAAACAAGGCAAATATATATCAGGTACTGTGGACACAGGTGGATATCGAAAACCTTCAGGCAAAGATCGCAGAGCATATGATCGAGATTCAGGGTTCCATGCATGTATTTGTTTTATATCTTGGGGAAGATGCGCAAATGCCGGTCCAGTATGCCAGATGGGAGATTCCTGTAGACACACAGTTAGAGTGTTACGAGTGTATGCCGGGGATGATCGGTAAAATAGGGATGTCACTGGGAGGGCAGCAGCTGGAAGTAAGACCGGATGAAGATGGTGAGGAACGGGTTATTTCTTTGGAAGTAACGATCGATTGTGATATTAAAATTTATGAAGACCATAAGATCACTTATGTAGATGATGGATGCAGTATGGAAAAGACACTGATCCCAGAATATCATATGTTTGATTTTGAAACATTGATCGGAAAGAATCAGGCAGTAATGAAATCAGGAAAACGTTTCCGTATGGAACAGGAACCGGGAAAACTTTTACAGGTATTATCCGTCAAAGGAAGTGTAACAGTGGATGATATGGAAATCACTGAGCAGGGAATGTCTGTGGAGGGTGTGTGGATGGCAGACGTTTTATACCTCTCAACGGAAGATACAACACCAGTCATGAGCAGTTCCTATATGGAGCCATTTACATTTTTTGTAGAGACGAAAAATCTTAGTGGAAATGAGGATTATCAGCTTGATGTCAGGGTTGACCAGATGAGTGCAGTTCCAACAGAAGGCGGAGAAATAGAGATCCGAACGGCCATTTTGTTTGATTTTATCTCTTTCCATAAGACGAGACAGAGAATTATGACGGATATCAAAGAAGAAGCACTGGATTATGAAAAAATCCGAAAGATTCCGGGGATTGTTGGGTATGTTGTAAAAGAAGGAGATACCTTATGGTCTATAGCAAAGACCTATTTTACGACGGTAGAAAGCATACGGGAACAAAATGAGGAAGTCGGTGAGATAAAACCCGGAGATAAACTTTTGATCGTAAAAGAAATAGGAATATTTCAGTAAATAAGGATTGCATTTTTTTAAGAACAATATTATAATATTCTGTATACAAGATGTGAGATAGAAAGTATTTCACATGAGATAAAGGAGTGCATATGGATAATAGTATTGTTCTAAAATCATATGGGAAAATCAACCTTGGTCTGGATGTTTTAAGAAGGCGTGAAGATGGATATCATGAAGTACGCATGATCATGCAGACGGTTGGACTTTATGACTTGCTGACGATGAAGAAGATCAAAGATGACAAGATCAAGATGACTTGTAATCTCGCATTTCTTCCAACAGATGAGAGAAATCTTGTATACAAAGCAGTGAAACTCATAAAGGATAAATATCATATCAAAGACGGTGTAGAGATCGAATTAAGCAAGAGAATTCCAGTAGCCGCAGGCATGGCTGGCGGAAGCTCAAACTGTGCTGCAGCATTAAAGGGCATGAATGAATTGTTTGATCTGGGACTGTCAATTGACGAATTATGTGAGATAGGAGTCACACTTGGAGCAGACGTTCCTTATTGTATCTGGGGAGGAACGGCACTTTCTGAAGGAATCGGAGAGAAACTTTCAAGAGTTGATGCAATGCCAGAGTGTTATATACTGATCGCGAAACCAGGAATCGGTGTATCAACAGCATTTGTATACCAGAATCTGGATCTTCCAGGATTATCGAAACACCCAGATATTGACGGCATGTTAGAATGTTTAAAGAAGAAAGATTTAAGAGGAATCTGCGATCGTCTGGACAATGTCCTTGAGACAGTGACGGTCAAAGAATACCCGATCATTGAGAAAGTAAAGAAACACCTGATGGATCAGGGAGCAATGGGAGCTTTGATGAGTGGAAGCGGTCCAACGATTTTTGCGATCTTTGAGGATAAGAAAACAGCAGATCATGCGCTGGAATCATTAAGGGGCATAAAAGACATTAAACAGGCATATGTAGTCAGACCGATACAATAATGTATTTTCACAGTAAGAAAGCAGAATAGAAGATACATTGGAAAAAGCAGGAGGAGAAGAAACTATGAGTGATAAATTAAAGGTAAATATGAATGAATATCTTCCACTGAGAGACGTGGTATTTAATACATTAAGACAGGCGATCATCACAGGTGAGTTCGCACCAGGAGAACGTTTGATGGAAATCGCACTGGCGAATAGATTAGGAGTCAGCAGAACACCAGTCCGTGAAGCAATCCGTAAGCTGGAACTGGAAGGTCTTGTAGTTATGATTCCAAGAAAAGGTGCAGAAGTTGCAAGAATCACAGAAAAAGATTTAAGAGATGTACTGGAAGTACGTTGTTCTCTGGAAGAACTTGCAGCAGAACTTGCAGCAGAACGAATGGACGATGAAGGTAAAGCAAAATTAGATGCAGCATTACAGGAATTTGAAGCAGCGATCGAATCAGAAGACAACGCAGCAATCGCAGACAGCGATATGGAATTCCATGACATCATTTTTGATGCAACAGGAAACCCACGTCTGATCCAGATCATAGGAAACTTAAGAGAACAGTTCTACCGTTACCGTCTGGAATATGTAAAAGACACAGATTATCATATCGTATTATTAAATGAGCATAAAGAACTTGTCAATGCGATCAAATCTGGAAAGAAAGAAGAAGCACGCCAGATCATGAAGAAACATATTACAAATCAGGAAATGACAGTGATCCGAAATATCAAAGAAGAATATTAGATTCTGGTTTGAAGGGTAGTCGTTAATGTGTATATGAGAAAAACGAAATAATAACATAGAAGATCCAGACCAGAAATTTTGCTCGCCGTTTTGAACGGTCGCTGATACGCGAACTT
>ERZ836829.634-NODE-634-length-37191-cov-14.287726_pt1 | contig 37191 bp, 52 predicted proteins | sample MGYA00519574_ERZ836829 | MGnify/ENA primary metagenome ERZ836829 (study PRJEB31850, sample SAMEA3708808) | human gut metagenome | biome: human gut; feature: human-associated habitat; material: faeces | place: China | collected 2014 ...
ATATATCGGCATTTACCAACTTATGAAAAGATAATCAGAAATTTAGTAAGTTTTTATTTTTAATAAAAAAGAAAATAAATACATAATAGCTGAATCAAAATATGGTACATCTAAATTAAATGAAAATACATTAGACGGAAAGCAAATGAGCGATAAATGGACTGGACAAAATGAGTACTGGAATACAGATAACAGATTAAATATGGATGTTGGAGATAAAAAAGCTACGGATATTCGTGTGTCTAAAATATTAGATGAATCAAGTGTAAGAAAAGTGCTGGTAAATGTAGATGAAAAGGGAAATGCTAAAGTTAATGAATTAAATAAAAATGGTGATAAGTACATATAAACTTTGAAAGATTTTGTATACTGTTTAGTTTATACAGATAAAATGTGTAAATTTTAAATTGCTTTTTTTATCATAAATCATTTTATGAGCTTTTTATTTATTACATGGATTTGAAAATGGAGGAAAAAATAAAATGGGTTTATTTGATTATCTTGAAAAACAATTTAAAAATTTTCAAGATAATGTTGAAGATGTACAAATGGAAGTAAAATAATATAATGAAGAAAGAATTTGCAACGCTTTATACAATTTATCAAGTGCATCTATATCTAAAATGGTAGGATATTCACAGGTGCTTAGAAAAAGATGTGAATATATGAGCAATGAAAATTTAAAATCAATTTTTGACTATGCATATTATAAGAGAAATATTAGAGCGTGTAATGATATGATGCCGGTGATGAGTAGTAGAGGAGTGGTTTATAAAAATAAGGACGGAAAAATTATTAAAATGTATAAATAGAATATTAAAAATTACCTAATACTAGGGAGTTCTATTGGCACATTAACCCTCTTTCTCCATCTACCTGCTCCTTGGGGAGCAGAAGACACAGATACTTTGCTGGATATATTGAAGAAAAATGATGTCAAAGCCACTTTCTTTTTATGTGGGTACTGGGTAGACAAATATCCGGAGGAAGTAAAGAAAATATACAATGACGGTCACGACATTGGAAACCACAGTAACACACATCCTCATGGCTCAAAATTATCACTGGAGGAGAATAAGGAGAATATACAGGGGTGTCACGAGAAAATTAAAAACTTGTTAGGTATAGATGCCAACCTGTACAGACCACCTTTTGGGGAGTATAATGATACTGTACTAGATGCAGCAAAGGCATGTGGATACTATGCTATACAGTGGGATGTGGAACTATTAGAAACAAAATATACAAAATGGGCGTACTAATACGCCCATTTAATATGTATACGGTCCTTATAAATATAGACCTTCTCTATAAGTGTTTTTGCAACATCTCTTTTTGCTTCTATATCCCAACTATTCCAACCGTCAAGGCTTGGAATTTTCAACTCAACATCTTTAGTGACATTAAGTTTATTTATTTTGTCAAGTGTTTGTTTTTTCTTGTTATCTAACTCCTCTATCTTTTTATTTGCGTATTCCATCAGTGTAGTGTTTGCTACTGTAAGGTTATTAACTATATTTTCTATGTCTTTTTCGATTTGTACAAGCTCGGCTTTAAGACTGTTTATCTCCTGTCTATTATCATTTTCTATATCCTTAATTTTACAATCGCTAAAGTTATCCACATAATTAATCATTTTTTGGTGCACAAGTTCTTCTATGTCAGATACATAATGGGTAACAACTTCTGCGTCACACATTTTTATAGCTCGCCCTGAGCAATTAAAGTATTTTGTTTCTTTATATATCTTTACTGTCATAGCTCTGCCACAGTACCCACATTTAATTAGTCCGGTCAACCAAGTATGCTTGCCTTTGCCATTGTTTTTTATCTGTATATTCTTATCTAGTTTGTACTGACATTTAAGCCATAAGTCAGATGGAATAACTCCTGAATGAAACCCTACAGCAATGTGATGGTCTTTTAGGTTGTTGTATTTATTAGCTCCTCTGTCACGCTTGCCATATACATTCAGTCCGTTTACGCCGTTAAATAAGCTAACATCACTCTCTATTACACAGCCTTTGGCTACATAATAATTATAAATATCTACATCAGCCTGTACATATGCCGGACTGTGAAGCATTCGTGACAATTTAATATTGTTCCACATTACATTTAGTTTTTCAGTTAAATCACTAGCTATGTTACCTAGGGATTTATCTGCGTTAGCGTATTCATAAAAAATTTGTTTTACGAGTTCAATATCGTCATTTTGTTGTATCGTTGCGACTTTCTTTCCACCAATGGTGATTTTTGTGTTGCTGTACCCAAAAGGCGCAATACCACCACCCCAAGCCCCTGTTTCACCTCGTTGGTAGTAGTTGTCCTTAACTCTTTCAGCGATAGTTTCTCGCTCTAGCTGTGCAAAAACCATAACTATATAAAGCATGGCCTTACCAACAGGGGTTGATGTATCGAATTTTTCGCTTGCTGAAATAAAGCTAACATTATGCTTTTGTAATATATCTATTATATTTGCAAAGTCTAGCACAGAACGGCTTATACGGTCCAACCTGTACACAACAATAGTGTCAATATTCCCTTGTTTAACATCTGCCATAAGGTTTTGAAAAGCTGGACGGTCAGTGTTTTTGCCAGAAAAGCCTTTATCCTTATATATTTTAAACTCCAATCCCTGAGTTTTTATTTCTTTTTGGCACATTTCTACCTGTGTTTCAATGGAAATGGAATCTTTCTTATCGATAGACTGCCTTGTATATATAGCTATCATATTATATCACTCCTTATAAAAAATATGTTTTTGGTATAAAAATAACACCTTGCAAGGCAGGTGTTATTTGTGATATAATATAGTTGTCTAGGCTATACTATATCTTGGCATCTGCCTTGGTAGGTTAGTTTTTGGTCCTCTGTTGGTAGCAGGGGACTTTTTTGTCTTATAATTTAGTTTTATCTATGTAGTCTATAAATTGTTTATGCACAGCCTTTTCAAGAGGGTGTCTGTTAAACATATTTCTTTTCTCTAATTCTAATAGCCTACTATATCGTATTCCAGCCGACTGCATAGATACATTACATATTCTTGCAATTTCTTCAGCTGAGCTGACTTTTAAGCTATGCAAAATTGTTGCCGGCATAAGTAAATCTCGTGCAAAAACATTTGCTTGCATTTCATATACATCCATACCGTCAAAATCTTTCTCTGAATTTCGATTATATGTCTTTCCAAGCCTTAAATGTTCTAGCAAGCAATGCCCTAGTTCGTGGGCTAGAGTAAATCTAATTCTAGCCTTAGGTTTTTTGTCATTATAGTAAATTACATTTACATTATTTACATTAAGGCTAAATCCATCTCCTGTTAGATTTTGCTTGCTATCACTATATTTTAGTATAGTGATATTGTTTAATCTTGCTATCATAGCAAGATTAACAGGTAGGGAAGTTATGTTACATCTGATAAGGACTTCCCAAGCTTTATCTCTAGCTTTTTTATAATAAACATAATTGTCATCGTGATACATATTACCACTCCTTTCCTATAACAGTATAGAAAAGAAGTAGCAATATATCATTAGTAGGTTAATTCCATTAATGGAATATTATGTAAACTATAAATCATCAGGTGGAATATAGTTTTTCATATCCTCTTCAATATCAGACTTTTTCATATCAACAGTCTTGTTACTATCACCTCTAGCAGCAACTAAAGTTATATTGTCAGCATTAGTGCCAAGCTTATTTGAATACATATCTATTAGTGTTAATTCTTCTATTCTTTTTTGTGCTTCGATTTTACCGATGTTATTTAATAGATTATAATTATGTACTAATTTTAATTCTTTATCAGATAAATTTACAGAATTGTCTTTTCTTTCAATATCAACATCGTAACCCATTAACCAAGCTTCATTTACATTTAAAGCTTTTGCCAATTTGTATGTGTTTTTTTGTTTTGGCTCGTAATCACCACTCAAATATGTTGAAACTGAAGATTTTCTAATGCCGGTTTTTTTTACTAAATCAGCTTGCGTCATTTTTCTTATTTCTAAAGCTTTTTTTAACCGGTTAGACATAGAATCCATTTCTCTCACCTCCTGAAACAATATTATCACAAATGTTCAGAAAATGCAACATTTATTTAAAAATATTTTAAAAAAGTTCAGAAAAATGAAAAAATGCTATTGACTTTATAGCGAAAAGATGCTATCATAAGTTCAGAAACACGAACGGAGGTGAAAATATGAAAGACCCGATTTTTGACTACCGTAAACTAAAAGGTAGAATTAAAGAAATGTTTGATACCCAAGATAATTTTGCATCTGCTCTAGGCATAGGCAGAGTTTCTTTAAGTCAAAGGCTGAATAATCAACTAGAATTTGATTCTAAAGAAATATTTAGAGCAATTAAGTTGCTGAAATTAACTGAAAGTGACATCCCTGAATATTTTTTTTGTCTAACAAGTTCAGAAACACGAACAAAGTCGGCTTAGGAGGTGGGGAGATGAAGGTTTATAAAGACTTGTTAGTAAAAATCAACGGGAAGGAATATATTGTAGCTTATAAAACAAAATTAGGTTTTATTACAGAAATTCATATGCGTGAAATTACAAACAGGCGACAACTTGATAGTACAAAAACATGTGTTTGCTCGACCAGGGAAGTACAGGTCGAATTAATAAAAGCCAGCACATTTAAGGACTGGCTTAGGTATTACTTATTTAAGATGAGATATAAGCTGAGAAAGTAGAACTGGTATTGAATAATCGATTGCTGAACTTAGTCCTTTATCAGTTATATTTTTAACAAATGTTTTTAACCTATCGAGTGTATTTGTATTAGGCTTAGATTGAAGCTCTTTTAACAGTTGACAAACTAATTCTTTATGTTCCGGACACATATCAGACTTTTGTATGTTGTTATATATTGAAGAATAATTGTCTGATATTGTATTGTTTGAACCATTAACAAGAATGCTGTTATCTCCCTGAGTTACAGAAATATTTGCAAATTTTTGAAAGTTATTTTCGTAGAAATCTACTCCTTTTTCTGTAGGACAAAAGGTAAAGAAACCTAAACAACTTACATTTTGCTTAACAAAACCATTATCTTTTAGATAGTCATATGCACGAATTAGTTTATCACAGCTATATTTTTTTAAAATAATATCATTTGTGCCACATGAGCTATCCAAAAATATTGTTGCTTCATCACCATCGTTATAAGCAGTACAAGCTAAAGTTAAAACATCTTTTTGTATTTGATTCATAAATGTATATCCTTTCTATTATGTATTTCAATAGTACAGTGCTGATAGTTGAATTATAACACAAAATAGAAAGAGGTAAAAGAATAATATTAGGAGGTGGAAAGATGGAAAAGGAAAAAGCTAATGTAATAGATATTAAAGTTTCAACAACGGAACTAGATACGGCTATAGAAAAGGCAGAACGCATTGTAATGCTTTTAACTGAGGCAAACAAATTAGCTGAGAGTTTTTGCAAGTAACTACTAGGACAATCTAAGAAAAACATATCTATTGATAGAGGTGATTAATATGCAAAAATACAAATGTACTGAGGAAAGACCTGTTTACAAGAGTGAAGAAGAGGAAAAAGAGGCTTTAGGCAGAGGGTTATATACTCTCAACAAACGCATATTGCCTTATCTGCAGAAGAAAGAGGAGGTACATAAATGATGATACTGTTACTGATTGCAGTTATCTTTGTAGCTGCAAACTTAACTTATTGAGAGGAGGCGAAAATATGGAATGGACAAAAGCTAATGACGAAAAGCTAAGATTGTTGGACTATTACGGTGTTACTGTTAGTGATATGGCCAAAATCTTAGGAGTTACATATAATTCTGCATTTAAGAGATGTGAGCGATTAGGACTTAAACCTAACACGCAGATACCAAACGAGGGCACATTTAGCGAGGAAAGACTAGCTTTACAAGAAACTCGAGAGAATATATGTGTACTGTATATAGCACATATAAACGAGTGCGATACAGTAGCGTATGTTGCCAAAGCGTGTGGTTTTAAGAGAAGTCAAGTAGAGCGATGTCTTGCAGAGTGTCACGCAGATGGAACTTATAGAAAAGTGTTAAAGAGAATTAATGCTTATCAGGCGAAGGTGGGACAAATATGAAAAAATTAATTATGAAGTTGTGTGAGAAAGTTGTGAACTGGATTTGGGATGTTTATTTGAAAACAAAAGAACGCTTATTCGGAATTGAAATCCATACACTCACAGTTGAAAAAGCAAGGAGGATAAAGAAAAATTGTGTGAGGTGGTAAAAAAAGTCCTCTGCGACAACAGAGGACTAATAAAAATATTTGCAAACTTGCACGTTTGGAAATATATATACAGCTGAATTATAAAGCAGTAATTTGTTTTTGTCAATAGAAAGGAGATTAAAAAAATGGTAGATATAATATTAAAACATTTATCTCTTACAAACTTTAAGGGAATAAGGGATTTTAAGATTGATTTTAACGACGGAATAAATGAAATAAAGGGAGCAAATGCAACGGGTAAGACAAGCTTGTTTGATGCGTTTTTGTGGGTACTTTTTGGTAAGGATAGTTTAGGTAAAAAAGACTTTGATGTAAAAACTCTTGATAAGAATGGCAATGAAATACCAAGGGTAGAGCATAGTGTTACTGCTGTAATATCCGTTAACGGCAACACAAAGACTTTTACAAGGACATTAAGAGAAAAGTGGTCAAAAAAAAGAGGAAGTGTAGAAGAAACATTTACTGGAAATGAAACTCTTTACGAAGTAGACAATGTACCTTGTAAAATGGCTGAGTATCAAAAGATTGTATCAGATTTGATAAATGAAAATTTATTCAAATTGACAACAAATCCTACACAGTTTTGCAACCTTAAATGGCAAGAACAGAAAGAAGTTTTAACTTCTATTGCAAATTTATGTACAGATAAGGAACTTGCAGAAAATGAGCAGTTAGATTATGTTGTACAGGTTTTAGATAGTGGCAAGAGTATTGAGGATAAGGCAAAGGAATTAGCTAATACTAAAAAGAAAATCAACAAAGAACTAGAGCAATATCCCACAAGAATTGATGAAGTTAAAAGAACTTTGCTAGCTCTTGACGCTAGAGAAGCTTCAGAAATTCAAAATGATATTAGTAATGTCAAGGCGAAGATTAACTGCCTGCAAAATGAAATTTTTGATATTCAGAACGGTGACGAAATATTAAAAAAAGCTGAAAGTGAAAGAAGTTTAGCTGAAAGTGAATTGAAGCAAGCAAAAGTTGAATACAATGCTAAACTTGGCGAAGTAGAAAACTATAATAAGAAACTGAAATATGAAAATCAACTTGAAAAAGACAAGCTACAAACAAAGATTGATGGTTTGAAAAAGCACATTTCTGAAAGTTCTGCTGAAATTACCGGAATAAATAAAATGCTTGAAAAGTTAAGAGATGAATATACAAGTACATATAAACAAGAGTTTACAGATACTTGTTGCCCTTGCTGTGGTAGACCTTGGGAAGATGATGACTTGGAACAGAAGAAGGCTGAATTTTTAAAGAAGCGTTCAGAAAATTTACAGAACTTATCAGAACGAGGTAAAAAACTTAACGAAAGCATTGAATACAACAATAAATCTATTGAGGATAAAAAAGGTCAAATTGATGTATTGTTAAAAGATTTAGAAACATTAAATAAGGAATTGCAGTATAAAGAATTGCCTGCGTTTGATGATAGTGAATTTACAGCAAAGATAAACAAAAGTAATGAAGTTTTACAGGGACATAAGCCAGATACATCACAGCAAGAAGCTGATTTAAAATTGCTTAATGATAAACTTACAGATTTTGAAGCAGAATTGGCATTAGTAAATAGTGCAAAAAAGCAAAGAGAACGAATTACTGAATTGGAAAATGAAATGCAAATAAAAATACAGGCAGTTGCTGATATAGAAAAGAATGAAAATATAATTAATATATTTAATGACAAGAAAACAGCATTGCTTGACAAAGAAATCAACAGCAGATTTAAGTATGTAAAATTCAAATTCAGAAATGAGTTGATAAACGGTGGGTATGAAGATTGTTGCGAACCATTAGTAGACGGTGTGCCATACAGCAGAAACTTGAACAATGGAGCAAAAATAAACGCAGGTTTAGATATTATAAATACATTACAACAACACTATAGTACCTATGCACCTGTATTTATAGACAATAAAGAAAGTGTTAATAAACCACTTGACTTAAATTGTCAAACAATTTATTTAACAGTAACAGAAGATGACAAACTTGTAATTAATAAAAATAAGGAGGCAGTTTAATATGAATGAAATAGCAAAGGTTAATGAAAGTAAAAGTATTGTGCCAGATATGGGCGGTATTTTTGCAAATGAAGAAAAGTTTAATGTAGCACTTAGAATGGCAACTTCACTTTCTAAAAGTGATATGGTACCGAAACAGTTTCAAAACAATGTAAGTAATTGTGTTATAGCTGTTGATATGGCAGAACGAACAAAAATGAGCCCGTTTATGGTAATGCAGAATATCTATATTGTCTATGGTAATCCAAGTTGGTCCAGTAAGTTTGTTGCAGCACTTATTAATCAGAGTAGACGATATGCAATACCTTTACAGTATGAATTTAGTAATGACAAGCAGAGTTGTTATGTATGGGCAAAAGACCATGACGGCAATATAGTTAAAGGTCCTGTGATAAGTATTGATATGGCCAAAAAAGAAGGTTGGTATAGTAAGAATGGCAGTAAGTGGCAGACTATGCCAGATATTATGCTTATGTATAGAGCTGTTAGTTTCTTTGGTAAAATGCACTGTGCCGATTTATTAATGGGTATACCTGCTTCAGATGAAGTTTTAGATGTAGGTCCTACATATAACACAGCCGAGGAAGAAATAAAAGCTGAAGCGAATAACGCGGGAGAGATAGGTTTTGAAACAGTAGAGCAAACTACAGAGCCAGTAATGGAAGTAAGCGAAGATACTGAGCAGGAGAATACACAGTTTAGCGAAATCCCTAACTTTTAATTAATTATGATAGTAAAAATACTAGGAAGCAGTAGTAAAGGTAATTGTTATCTGTTTGAAACAGCTAATACCTGCCTTATAGTTGAAGCAGGTATTAGTATTTCAGAAGTAAAAAAAGCACTTAACTATAATATGAGCAAGATATTAGGTTGCATTATTACACACGAGCACAAAGACCATAGCGGGTGTATAAAAGAATATTTAAGCTGTGGAATAAAGTGTTATACATCGCAAGGAACAGTCGATGTATTAGGTATAAACAATAATGTCTTTATAAATGTTGTAAAGCCACTTAGTATGTTTTCTATCGGAGAATGGAAGATACTTGCTTTTAATACTAAACACGATTGTAGAGAACCTTTGGGGTTTCTACTTAATCACAAAGAGTGTGGAACTGTACTTTTTGCAACAGATACATACTATTTACCAAATACATTTAAAAATTTGAATAATGTTTTTATAGAGTGTAATTACTCGGCAGAAATTTTAAAGAATAGCAATATAGACGATAGCTTAAAAAAACGCATTATTTCTTCACATTTGAGTTTAGAAACTTGTATAAATGCTTTAAAAGTTAACGATTTAAGCAAAGTAGAAAATATAGTGTTACTCCATTTATCTGATAACAATAGCGATGAAAAATTGTTTAAACAGAAAGTACAAGAAGCTACTGGGAAAATTGTTTATATAGCTAATAGAAATGTAGAAATAAAGTTAGGAGGTTTTTAATGAATAAAGTAATATTACTAGGTCGCATGGCTCGTGAGCCAGAAGTTCGTTTCACACAAGGTAATGAACCAATGGCAGTTTGCAGGTTTTCTGTAGCTGTCGATAGACCATATTCTTCTCGTCGTACTGAAGGTGATGCAACAGCTGATTTTATCAACTGTGTATGCTTTGGTAAGCGTGGGGAAAGTATAGGTCAGTATTTCCGTAAAGGAAATAGAATTGCTATTACTGGTAGATTACAGATTAGCAATTGGCAGGATAATAACGGTCAAAAGAGATATTCTACTGATGTTATTGTTGAGGATTTTGAATTCTGTGAAAATAAGGGCACAAATAACGGTAGTAGTGCTCCAGCACCTACTCCAAGTCCTGCACAACCAAATAATAATGGCAATGATTTCTTCCCTATCGACGATGATGAGGAATTACCATTTTAGATATTTATAATGAAGTGCAAGACAGGTATTACATCTGTATTGCATAGGAGGTGTTTATTTGTCAAATACAGGAGGTGGCTGGTTAAAACTATACAGGGATTTGATTGACAAGCCTTTATGGTTAAATAGCACACTAGAGCAGAGAGTTATTTTAGTTACAATTTTATGTATGGCTAATTTTGCCCCTAAGAAATGGGAGTACAATGGTGAAATGTTTGACTTACAAGCTGGGCAATTTGTTACTTCTCTTCCTTCACTTGTTAGTAAATGTAACTCAAAAGAGATAACAACACAGAAAGTTAGAACAGCATTAAAGAGATTTGAAAAGTTAGGTTTTCTAACAGACAAATCAACAAACAAGTACAGGCTCATAACTATAGTAAATTGGGCTATGTATCAAGATTTTGATAGTGAAGATAACAAACAAGATAACAGCCAACTAACAGACAGCCAACAGGCAGATAACAGCCAACTAACAGCTAAAGAAGAATGTAATAATAACAATAATGTTAATAATGATAATAATATACAGTCTTATCAGTCTTATCAGTCTAATAATATATATAATACTCCGACACCAACTCCATTTCCGACACAGACTGACAGACAAGACTGTATTGATTTCACATTGTTTGAACAAGAGATACGCAGATTAGTTTGTTATGACGATTTTAGTAGTGATGAACAGCTAATAATTGATAATCTTGTGAATTTGATGATTGATTTACTTGCTACAAACGACACATTAGTTGCAATAGGCAATAGGTGTTATCCTAAGCGATATGTTTATAGCAAACTCTTAACGCTAAATGATGACAGTATGAGATTTTTGATAAAAAAACAAGCTCAGATTGGCGTAGATGAAGAAGTTAAAAATCCAAAGCGATATATGCAAGGGGTTATATTTAACACAGCATTAAACTACAAGACTGAAATACAAAAGAATTTTAATGATAGTTATTATCACGGAAAGGAATGGTTAGGGTGAAGCTAAAGTGTGATATATGCGGCAAAGAATATCGTGCATATGGTTGTTACAGAAGCAAAGAAAGGCATCTGTGTGATACCTGCATTGCTAGACGAAACAAGTTTTTGAAAAGGCTAAATATAAAAATAAATTACGATAAAGAGGAGAAGAAAGATGATAAATTTCTTTATACCAGGGAAGCCGACTGGTAAGGGCAGACCTAGGGTGTGTAGAAATGTTACATACACACCCAAAGAAACTAAAGATTATGAAACGCTTGTTAGAACTTGTTATAAACAAAAGTATGGCGATAAAGAGCCTATACCGACTAAAACACCAGTCGAGGTAGAAATATATGCCTACTTCAAAATCCCTAAAAGTATGCCGAAAAAACAAGTTAAATTGATTGAAAATAATGAGCTATTCCCAACCGTTAAGCCTGACGCTGACAACATAAGCAAAATAATACTGGATGCCCTGAATGGGTTAGCATATTACGATGATAACCAAGTTACTGATTTGACTATATATAAGCTGTATGCAACAACAAATGAAAAGGTTGGAGTAGTTGTTAATATTAGAGAAAAGAGGTTAGTAGAATGAAATTAAGTGAGTTAAGCGATGAAACATTGCTTTATATAGAAATTTTCAATGATTTAAAAAATATAATTCCGGAGGTAAAAGTAGTCACTAAAAAAGAATATGTCAGCAATCAAGACTTGTTTCGCAAAGGGTATTGGTATGAAATCTTCATTGCTATCATTTCTCCAGTTTCTTTTTTCCTAGAAGATTTTTTAGAACAAGCAGAAAACGAAAACGGATTAGGTGATGGTTGGGGAAATAAAGTTATCGATGAATTAAGAAATACAATAGACATTGATGAATTTGAATATAAGATAAATGAAGTGTTGATGAGACACCCTAATTATATTGCTGGAGAACAAGTAGAAAACGATGTTTGGAGGGAAATTCCGACACGATGAAATTTAAGCAAGAAAAAAGCCCTCCAGCAAGCCGAAGAGCAATTCAGATAAGTACAAAAATATTATAAGTGTGTTGCTTAGGTTTGTCAAGGAGGGCTTTTATGACATTAAAAGAATTAAATCAATTATATTATCTTAGCGTAGAAATAGCACATTTGAAAAAAGAAATAGAAAAAAGAGAAAATCAATCTGATATAAGGGCACAAGTTATAACAGGGATGCCATTTGGTGGAAAATTAAGTGACCCTACAGGAGAAAGAGGGACAGAGTTGTCAGACAATAAAATGTTATTAAATTTGGCGTTAATTAAAGCGGAGATAGAGAAAAATAAAATAGAGCGATATATTTCTCAAATTGATAATTCAGAAATGCGTACAATAATTAGATTGAGATGTATAGAATTTAGAACGTGGGAGCAAATAGGAGCAGAACTGCATATGCACAGAACTACAGCAAAGCGAAAAATTTCTAATTATATTAAAAATGCACACAATGCACATTGAGTATGTGTTATTATGTTAGGGTAGAAAAGGTTAAAAAACTTTTGATGCATTCTCCTTTCTGTGATTAAATACAGATATTAAAAAAAGCACTTTAACTAGGTTGCTACGGCTACTATTGGTTACTGTGCTTTTTTTGTTTATAAAAAATACTAGGAGGTGGCATTAATGAACTTATGTGATGAAAGGCAGGTGTTTTGATGAATCATAGCAAATTAGCAATTGAAGTTGTTGCAACATTGATAAGTGAAAAAACAAGCATCAATCAAAAAATAGCTGCAACAATACTGATGAAAATTCTTTTTACAGATGAAGAAAGAAAAATGATTCTTGAAGACCCTGACTTATATCCTTTTAGCGGGAATGATTCAAGGGTCAGAACATGGACGAAACAAATCATTTCAAAAGGTAAATGTGAAAAATGCGGTGCAACTGAAAACCTTGAAGCACATCATATCATTAAATGGGCAGATTATCCAAAAGGAAGAGTTGATTTAAAAAATGGAATGTGTCTTTGTCGTAAATGTCATACAGAAGAACACAAGAATGACCAGTCATATTTTATGATGAAGTCAAAAGAAAGTAGGTGTTCAGCGTGACGCCAAGACAAGAAAAGTTTTGCCTTGAATATGCTGCATCAGGTAACGCGTACCACTCAGCACTTAATGCAGGATATAGTGAAAACTATGCAAAAGGCAATGTCAGCAAATTGTTGGAAAATGAGAGTGTAAAAAAACGATTGCAGGAACTGAAAGAAAAAGCGGAATCTGAAAAGATTGCTGATATTAAAGAAATGCAAGAAAAACTGACTGCAATCATTAGACAAGATACAACAGAAGATGTGATTGTGGTTGAAGGTACAGGCGATGGTTGTTCTGTAGCGAGAATTATGCAAAAGAAACCTTCTTTCAAAGAAGTTGTCAGTGCAATCAATACGCTCGGAAAGATGCAGGGGGCATTCGCTGATAATATCAATTTATCACTTGAACCAGTTATGATTGTGAATGACCTGAAAGAATAATAGGTGATGTCATGAAGGTATCATTGCAGGAAGCAGTTGGCAAGGGTTACAAAGACTTTTGGAATTTCACGGGAAGATACAGAGTATGCAAAGGTTCTCGAGCTAGTAAAAAATCTAAGACAACAGCCTTAAACTTTATATACCGCATTATGAAATACCCTCAAGCAAACTTGCTTGTTGTAAGAAAAGTGTTTGGCACTTTGAAAGACAGTTGTTATACAGATTTAAAGTGGGCTATCCACCGTTTTGGTGTAGATAGCCTTTTTGAGTGTAAGTTAAGCCCTTTAGAAATTACTTATAAGCCGACAGGGCAAAAAATACTGTTTAGAGGGTTAGACGACCCTTTAAAGATTACATCAATAACAGTACAAAACGGCTCTCTTTGTTGGCTTTGGATAGAAGAAGCTTACGAAATTGATTCAGAAGATGACTTCAATATGCTTGATGAAAGTATAAGAGGTGTAACACCTCCAGGATTGTTTAAGCAGATTACTATTACATTAAACCCTTGGAATGAGCATCACTGGATAAAGGCTAGGTTCTTTGATGTTATAGATAGCAACATAATGGCAAAGTCTACAAATTATATGTGTAATGAATGGCTTGACGAAAGCGATTTAAAAGTGTTTGAAGATATGAAAAAGAATAACCCCCGCCGTTATCAGGTTGCTGGGTTAGGCAACTGGGGGATTACAGATGGTTTGGTTTATGAGAATTGGCAGGAAAGGTTGTTTACTGTTGAGGAAGTTACGAAAATGCCAGGGATTGAAAGTACATTTGGTTTGGATTTTGGTTATACCAACGACCCAACAGCCTTATTCTGTGGGCTTATAGATGTTAAAGGTAAAGTTTTGTATGTGTTTGATGAGATATACGAAAGAGGGCTTAGTAATGAGAAGATAGCCGAGAAAATAAGAGAAAAGGGCTATAGTAAAGAAATTATTACGGCTGATTCTTCCGAACCAAAATCTATAGACAGGCTTAGGGAATTAAGTATAAGGCGTATTAAGCTGGCAAGAAAAGGTAAAGACAGCGTAAATAATGGCATTGACTTTTTGCAATGCTTTGAAATATTGATACATCCTAAATGCAAAAATTTCATAAAAGAGATTGGGTCGTACTGTTGGGATAAAAACAAAGAAGGTAAGAGTATAAATGTTCCTGTCGACACAAATAACCACTTAATGGACGCTATGCGATATGCTGTAGAGGGTTACACAAGAGGTAGGACATTTAGTTTTGAATAGAGGTGATAAAGATTGTTTGATTTTCAGTTTCCGGGGTGGCTGACCCCGTACATGAATGACATTATCCGTAAAGGAGCAGAAAGCAGATTAACGGATATGGACTATGTGTCTAGGGAGATAACTCGTTTTTTATCCAGTCCACGCCGAGCCGACATGCTAACAGGCAACAGATACTATACAGGGGTACACGATATATTGCATTACAAGAAAATGGTTATTGGTGAAGGAGGAGAACCTACTCCAGTTACTAATCTTCCAAATGACAGACTTGTAAATAACCAGTATGGCAAATTGGTCGACCAAAAAGTTAATTACTTGTTGGGTAAGGAAATATTGTTTAACACAAAAGACAAAACCTATTCAGAAATACTCAACAACAAAATTTTTGACGCTAAGTTTGATAAACTTATACAGGAAATCGGCGAAGATAGCCTGAATTGTGGTATTGGTTGGATATACATAGGATATAACGAAATGGGCGAGTTAAGCATGCAGAGAATAAAGCCTTGGCAATTAATTCCTTGCTGGGATGATGAAGCTCACACTATTTTAGATTACGCTATTCGAATATATCCTGTTTCTTATTATGAGGGCAAGACCGAAAAAGAGGTTTTAAAAATTGAAATATATGAAGAAAATGGCATTACCAAGCTAGTAAAAGCCGATGGGCAGATATTACCGGACGGTATAAATTGGAGAGTGCCTTATTTTTATAACAATGAACAGCCTCTTGGTTGGGACAAAATACCTCTTATTCCTTTTAGGGCAAACGGGAACGAGTTGCCATTACTGAAAAAGGTTAAGAGCCTGCAAGATGCTTTAAACCTTATGTATAGTAATTACACTAACAATATGCAAGAAGACCCTAGAAACACCATTTTAGTTCTAAAGAATTATGATGGCGAAAATCTAGGAGAGTTTAGACAGAATTTGTCTACTTACGGTGCTGTTAAGGTACGAACTGCTGATGGCTCACAGGGTGGCGTAGATACATTGTCTATACAGGTAAATGCTGAAAATTACAAGGTAATTATTGATTTGCTTAAAAAGGCAATAATAGAGAACGCTATGGGGTATGATGCTAAAGACGATAGGTTGAGTGGTAACGCAAACCAAATGAATATACAGAGTATGTATTCTGACATTGACCTTGACGCTAATAAAATGGAAACAGAATACAAGGCATCTTTACAGAGGTTATTGTGGTTTGTTAACGCTTATTTATCCCAGACAGGTCAGGGGAATTTTGATGAAGATGTTGAGATTGTGTTTAACCGTGATGTGCTTATAAATGAGGGCGAGGCAATAGATAACTGCGTTAAGTCTTTAAATGTATTGAGCAAAGAAACAGTTGTTAAAAACCACCCTTGGATTAATGATGTAAATGCTGAAATGGAGCTTATCAATAAGCAAAATGAAGATGAATACAGTATAAGCCTTGAAGGCATAAAGGCTGGTGGGGACACAGATGGCAACAAATAATAATTACTGGAAAGAAAGAGCCCTTGAAGTTGAAAATAACTCTAGGTCTACCGCCGAAATAGGAAGAAAAGAAATTGAAAAGATTTTTGCTGTTACTTATTCTAGGCTAAAAAAAGAAATAAATTACTGGTGGCATAGATTTGCGGTAAATAACAGCCTTACGCTTAGCGAAGCAAAAAAGTTAATGAAATCAAAAGAATTAGAAGAGCTTGACTGGGATGTCGAGGAATATATTAAAAAAGGCATTGAAGCGGCTATAGTAACATTGCCTGAAGTAGATAAACAGCTTGAAAATGCTAGTGCTAAGGTTCATATTAACAGGTTAACAGCTTTAAAATTACAAGTTCTTGTTATTGCAAATGAGATGTTTAACGATGTTAATAAGACCGTAAAAGATTGTATGCGAAAAGTGTATGAAGATGCTTATTACACAACAGCCTATAATATCCAAAATGGTATTGGTGTTTATTCTGATTTTAACAGAATAAATGATAGGGTTCTTGAACAAGTTCTACAAAGGCCTTGGGCAGAAGATGGCAGCAACTTTTCTGAGAGAATATGGGGAAAACAACGCCCTAAGTTAGTAAATAAAATCCATAAAGACCTTGTAGATTGCGTTAGTAGGGGCAGAAATCCAAACGAATATACAGAAGAACTTGCTAAGGAATTTAAGGTAGGTCTTAATCAGGCAAATAATCTTATAGTAACCGAATACAATTATTTTAACGAAAGAGCTACACAAGATTGCATGAAAGAGTTAGATGTAGAAGAATATGAAATATTAGGAACTCTTGACGGTGCTACTTGTGCTACCTGTGGTGGCTTGGACGGTAAGCATTATCTCCTTAAAGATGCAGTAATCGGCATTAACTCTCCACCGTTTCATCCTCGTTGCAGGTGTACAACTATTCCTTATTTTAATGATGAATTTACTCAAGGCGAGGAAAGAGCTTACAGGGGTGAGGATGGGAAAACTCACTATACTAAGGCTAAAACATATGAGGAATGGAAAAGGAAATTTGTTAAGGAGAAAGGTCAAGACGCTTGGGATTTATATGAGAAAAACGCTAAGAATGAAAAAGTCAATAAATTTGCTGGCGAAAAATATGCAAGTGCTGGAGAGAATAGGTTTACAAGTAAAAGCAATAGTGATACAATAAAGTCAATAGATGTTGATGATTTTGAATTATTTGCTTCTAGCAAGAGCAATAACATTTTACCGGAAGTGTCAAAAGTTATTACAGACACCATTAAAGAGTTTGAAAATCAAGGTGGAATGTACATATCAGAGGCACATTTTGGAGAATTTTACGATGCTGAAACTGGAAAGCCTGCATTATTTCAAGTCTTTCCAAATGCCTATGGTCTTACAGAGCTGAATGTCAATAGTAAGATTTTGGGAGGAAAAACACTTGATGAAATAAATGAACTAATAAAGAATACCCCAGTTAATATAGCAAATAGCTTAGAGGAAGCGGTTGTTCACGAATGTGGACACGCAAAAGCCTATTATCAAAAGGCAGCTAGTGAAATTGAAGAAATGAATAAAACTATAAAGAATAAAGGGGTTAAAGAAATAAGCAAAATTGCAGGAAAAGATGGAGCTGAATGTATTGCAGAAGTTGAAGTGCTTTTATACAGAGGAGAGGAAGTTCCTGAAAAGGCAATGGAATTGTATAATGAATGGACAAGGGGGAAAAGTAAATGATAGTTGGTATACCTTGTGGAAACTGTAAACATATACGACCTAATAAAGATGGTTGGCAATGTGTTTGTGACGCTTTCCCTGATGGCATTCCTGATGATAACTTATTCTACAAAAGCGAAACAGAACTGTTGGAGATGAAAGTCTGTAACAATGGTATAGGCTATGAGCCAGCAGGGAGAATTTGGAAGTAATTCAGGGGTGCTTTTTTGATGTAAAAATAATGGGGTAGCAAAATGCGACCCCATAAATAAAAGTTACCAGCAAATTAAAAAAACACAATAAACAAGAGCAATAGGACAGTTTTAGACTGTCCTATTTTTGTTGCTTGGCAAGTTGAACATAATATAGGGCTATAGCCAAATGGTAAGGCAAGGGACTTTGACTCCTTTAGTGTAGGTTCGATTCCTACTAGCTCTGTTTGCCGTATACTTTGTATATAAAAAACTTAGTTGTTTGGGTGCGAAAAGTATATTTTATACTTGCACGAGCAACACAGTAGCAAACAAGTAGGGTTTTAGCGTTTGCTACAAATTAAATTGCATTACATTAAAAAGGGGGTAATTTTATTGGGCTAGTTATAACTAATTTTTTACAACAGGAATTAGGGCGATGTCTTCGGACTAAACCTAGTGGGGGAGGTTGCGACCAAACCACTTTAAATAATTTAGTCAGCAAAGGAAATGGGTGTCACAGCTTATTCCTTTTTTCATTGTCCTAAGCAGGACATAAAAAGGCTTAAATAATATTATATAGGAGGTAAAAAATGAAAAAGTTCTTAGAAGAATTAAAGGTTGATGAAGAACTTGCCAACAAGATTTTGGCAAAACATAACGAAGAAATTACAACCGTAAATGATGAGCTAGCAAATGTAAAGACTGAGCTGACAAACGCAAATAAGGTTGTAAAAAACAGGGACAAACAGCTTGAAGACTTAAAAAAGACAGCTGGAGATAGCGAAGAGTTAAAGAAACAGATTAAAGATTTACAGGCAGAGAACAAAGCAGCGGCTAAGGCTCATACGACTGAACTTAACAATTTAAAAATTAATAGCGCTATTGAAAACAGCCTTTTAGCTTACAATGCGAAAACCCCAAAAGCTGTTAAGTCCTTACTTAATATGGAAAATATTAAGATTGGCGAAGACGGAAAAGTGACAGGCATTGACGAACAGTTAAAGGCGTTAATTGAAGCAGAAGACACAAAGTATTTGTTCAACGACAATAAGCCACACTTAAAAGGTACTTTGCCAGGCTTTGGAGGTAATGAAAAAGAACCTGACTTGGCAAATATGACTTATAGTCAAGAATGCGCTTTCATAGAGGCACACCCAGGTGTAAAAATTTAAAGGAGGAATAACAAATGGCAAAATTTGAAACAAAATCGTTTAATCCGCAGGCTTTCGGTAGATACATAAATAAGATTCCACAGTTAAAGAAGAATGAACTTATTAAAAGTGGAGCTTTAAGAGGCAACGCAGAAATTAAAAATGCTTTTAGCAATCAGACAGGTACAGCCTATGCAATATTACCTATGTACGGTTTACTTGATGGCGATGCGCTTAACTATGACGGTACAGGAGATATTACAGCGACAACTACAACAACATATGAAAGAGGTGTTGTTGTTGTAGGTAGAGCAAAGGCGTGGGTAGAAGGCGACTTCGCTGTTGATATTACAGGTGGTGTTGACTTTATGGACAATGTGGCACAGCAAGTATCTGAATATTTTGACGGTGTCGACCAGGGAACATTGCTTGCAATTCTCGAAGGTATCTTTAACATGACAGGGGTAACCAATAAGGTGTTTATTGATAACCACACTTACGACATTACATCTGTTGACGATGGTATGGCAGGTCCTTCAACACTCAATAGTGCTATCCAGAAAGCTGGTGGTGACAACAAGAGTAAATTTACAATGGTTATCATGCACTCAGCTGTAGCCACAAACCTTGAAAATCTCAACCTTCTTGCTTACTTAAAGCAGACTGACAAAGATGGTATTCAGAGAGAGCTTGGTTTAGCTACATGGAACGGAAGAACGGTTATTATTGATGACGATATGCCTGCAGTTGATGTCCCTGAATCTGGACACGATACTGGTGACGGCTATACTAAGTATACAACATACATTTTAGGGGAAGGGGCTTTTGATTACGAGAACATCGGTGCTAAGGTACCTTATGAAATGAATAGAGACCCTAAAACACACGGTGGTCAGGAAACCCTCTATACTAGACAGAGAAAGTGCTACGCTCCTTACGGTATCAGTTATACTAAGAAAAAGCAGACAACACTTTCCCCAACAGATGACGAGCTTAAAAATGGTCAGAACTGGGAGCTTGTTAATGACGGTAATGGTAAGGTAATTAACCACAAGGCTATTCCTATTGCTAGAATTATTTCAAAGGGCTGATTTTATGATTACAAGCAAACAGGTAGCAAACAAGCTGAAATTGCTAGGCTACAATATCCCTGACGGGGAGAATGAGATTTTAGAAGTCTTAATTGACGAGGTCAGGGATTATATTTTAAATTATTGCAACATTAAAGAAGTGCCTGCCGAACTTAACTCTTGTTGGGTAAGTCTTGTATGCCAAAAATATTTGCAAAACAAACTTGCTTTAGGGGATATGGAGGGAGTGGAAAATGGAAACATTTCTTCCATATCCGAAGGCGAGACAAGCATAAGTTATGACAATAGCAATAGCAGTATTGCTAGAATTCAAAAGCTGATTGACAAGTTGGGAAAAGCAGAAAATCAGCTTATTGGATTTAGAAAGGTGAAGTGGTAATATGGTTAGTCCGTTTGACGCTATGAGGAAACATCTTGAAAAGATGTATGACAGCAAGTGTACAATAATTAATTATATAGAAAAAGTTGACGAGTACGGCACAACTACTCACACCCCTGTAACTGTAGCGAAGGAACAGCCTTGTAAATTATCTTATACCAACTCTAACAATGCTACCCAAACAAAGACCGTTGACAATGTGGAACAGACAATAACACTTATAATCTCACCTTTAATAGACATTAAAAGTGGCAGTGATATTGCTGTTACCACTTATGACGGAGTTGCGACAGACTTTGTTGCTTCTGGAATACCTAAAAGATATAGAAGCCATCAAGAAATTTCTTTAATTTCTAAGGAGGTATATGGATGAGTACCGATTTTTCAGAAATTTTCGCTTTGCGTGATAAGTTGGCGAGAATAGAAATTGAAAAAGAAGCCTTTATCGCAAGTACGGCAAAGGAGTTGGCAGCAAGATTGTTGCGTAAAGTTAAGGAACGCACTCCGGTTAGCCAAAGTCAAACTACAAATCTATTAAGGTGGAAACGCAACAAAGATGGTACTACAAGTGTGATGAAAAACAAAGATGGTACTGCAAAGACAAAAGCCGTTACTACCCATGTTGGTGGCACTTTAAGGCGAGGTTGGACTATAGGAAATACATATGCTGGTAATGGATATTGCGTTATTGTGATAAATAATGGAGTATTTTATGCAAGCTATGTTGAATATGGGCATAGGCAAACCCCTGGAAGATATGTTCCTGCTATAGGGAAAAGACTTAAAAAAAGTTTCGTTGAAGGCAAAAAAATGCTTGAAATATCTATTCAGGAGCTGGAAAGAGATTCTCCGGCAATAGTTGAGCAGAAAATTCAGAGATGGTTGGAGGGGATTATTCAATGATTATTAATGATGTAGTAAACCATGTATCTAAAGCTCTTTCAGAAAACTTTCCAAAACATAAGATATACAAAGAAGCTGTAAAGCAAGGTTCAAAGATGCCTTGCTTTTTTGTTATCTGTACCAATTTTAGTGACGAATGCTACAGAGGAAGCCGATACCGAGTAAGAGTTGATATAGGAGTTTACTATTATCCCGAAAATACAGACAATATGCAAACAGAAGTAAACAGCCTTATCCCTGGTATTTACAAGGCTTTAGAGTATGTTCAACTTGATGATAGGGTTATGAGAGGCGTAGACAGAAAAATTGAAAATATGGAAGATTGCATTTGTTTTAATGTAGCTTTTGAACACTTCTATATTAGAGAAAATCCTGTTGATAATATGGAAAAATTGAACATAAAGGAGGTAAATGTAAATGGCTGAAACAGAAAATAAGACGGTTGTAAAAGAAGATACTTTTACTAAAGAACAGCTGGTAAACAGCAAAAAGTACAGGGACAGCATTGACGCGCTTAATGTTGTTTTAGATGATGAAAAGCAGTACACATTTAGTGAAGTTGATAAACTTCTTAAAAGTTTTTATGAAGGAGGTAAAAAGTAATGTTAGGTGGCGGAACATTTGTAACACAGAACAAAACATTACCTGGTGCTTATATTAATTTTGTAAGCGCTACAACTAATAGTAACGGGATGTCTGCAAGAGGCATAGGTGCCATGTGTTTTTCTAGTGATTGGTTAGCACAGGGTGCTGTAACAGAAATTACAGCAGAAGACTTTTTAACAAACTCTACTAAAATATTAGGTCACGACTACGGTGATGACAGTATGTTAGTTTTAAGAGAGTTTTTTAAGAACAGTAGCAAATTATATGCTTACAACCTTAACGGCGGTGGTGTAAAGGCTAACAATGCTTACTGTACAGCCAAAAACGCAGGTACTAGAGGTAACGATTTAAAGACTGTTATTGCAAAAAATGTAGATAATACAAACTTGTACGATGTAAGTACATATTTAGGCACAATGCTTGTGGATAAGCAGACAGTAGCAACATCTAAGGACCTTGTAGGCAACGACTTTGTTACATTTCAGCCTAGCGCAAGTCTTGCCGTAACAGCCGGGACAAATCTTACGGGAGGCACAAATGGTACTTTTAGTCGAACACAAGTTGTGCAGAATTTTATCAATGATTTGGAGTCTTATAGTTTTAATGGCTTGTGTGTTGCAACAGACGAAGGGGATGTAAGCTCACTTTTGATGGCATACACAAAAAGAATGAGAGATAGCATTGGTAAAAAGTTTCAGACAGTCATATTTGACAACAATAATGATTATGACTATGAAGGCGTTATTGTTATCCCTAATACAAATGCTGAAAATAGCTGGGATATTGTAGCATGGGTACTAGGTGCGACTTGCAGTTGCGAGATTAATAAAAGTTTAACTAACGCTACATACAACGGGGAAATTGAAATCGAAGCAGATTATACACAGTTAAACCTTGAAGACTTTATAAAAAATGGCTTTTTTGTTTTCCATAAAGTTGGTAACGAAGTAAGGGTTCTTAAAGATATTAACAGCCTTACAACTACAACGGATGAAAAAGGCGATGTGTTTAAAAATAATCAGACAGTTAGGATATGTGATCAGATTGCCACAGATTATGCAAACATCTTTAATACAAGGTATTTAGGCAAAGTCCCTAATGATAGGTCCGGCAGAAGTGCTTTAGCTAATGATTTTACTAAGTATTGTAACGACCTTATGACTATTAGAGCTATTGAGGACTTTACAAGTGATGACATTGTTGTAGACATTGGTGACACAAAGACAAGCGTTGTTGCAACAAACACAATTAAGGTGGTAAACACTATGGAACAGTTATACATGAAAGTTGTCATTAATTAAGAGGAGGGATAAAAATGGGACAGATGAATGCTAAAGACTCTGTAAGTGCAAAACTTGCCGAATGTTATGTAACCTTAAATGGTAACAGATATAACTTTATGCAGGCAATAAGCCTTACAGCTACAGCAAAGAAAAACAAAACAACAGTACCTATTTTAGGACGAATGTCTAAGGGAAACAAGGCTACTAGCCTTGAATACACAGGCAAATGCAAGTTCCACTTAAATAGTTCTATCTTTATAAAGATATTAGAAGAATTTAAGAACACAGGCAAGGATTTGTATTTTGACATCCAGGTTGTAAACGAGGACCCTACAAGTGGTGCAGGCAGACAGGAGATTTGGTTGCGTGATTGTAATGTAGATGGTTTAACTATTGCAAGCTTTGACGCCGATGGGGATTACCTTACTGATGAAATGGATTTTACATTTGAAGATTGGAGCTTAGGCGAATCATTTAAGAATTTAGACGGTATGTTATAGGAGGAAAAAATAATATGGATTTAAGAATATTTTTTAAGCAGAACAGGGAAGAAAAAACAACAGAATATCCTGCAAGTAGACTTTTTAAAAACGAAAATGGCGAAATAATTAAGTGGAAATTAAGAAAGCCTTCCGTTGAGGAAATGGAAGATATTAGAGCTAATAGTTTTACAATGAAACTTGCAGGAGGCGACAGTCCGTCACCGGTGTTTGATAGTAAGAAATACCAGCACAAATTGGTTGTTGCATCTGTTGTAGAACCAAATTTAAACAATGCAGAACTACTAAAGAGTTATGGCAAAAACAGAGCTGAAGATGTTGTCCCGGATATGTTCGACAATATTGGCGAATATGATAAACTTATTAACTTTATTACAAGGTTTGCGGGAATTAGAACCCTTGAAGAAGATACTGAAGACGCAAAAAACTAATTAAGGAGGGCGATTACCTTACTGGGATAGCATTTTATTGTTTTACCCAGTATGGGTGGCCACCCTCTAAGGTTCTAAAGATGTCCCAAAAAGAATGTGCTTTTATTTCCGCTTGTATAGAAGAATATGAAGGAAGTAAAAAAAGTGCTTATGACAAATTGGAAAAGGTTAAATAAGGGGGTGGAGAAATGGCACAAGTATCTGTTAGTCTTGTTTTAAATGACTTAATGAGTGGTCCTTTACAGGGGGTCATAAACACCCTTAATGAAATGGTTACAGCGATGAACCAAGTCCATACCAGTTCGGAGAATATGTTTAACCCTGGCGTAACACAAGCTCAAAGCAACCTAAATGCTATACAGGGACAAATTAATAATGCTGCAAGTGGAATAAAAAAAGAAGTTGATGAACAAAATAAATTAAATTCTGCACTTAATCAACAAGCAGAAGCAGTAGACAGTACAGTATCTGCCCAAAACCAGTTAATTCCGATTATAAATCAGCAAAATGTTATTTATAATCAGACACTTAACATCCAAAATCAACAGTATAATGCAGTAAGTAAAATTTTAAATGTTCAAAATCAATTAAATAATGCTACAAATCAAACGAACAATGCCGTTAACCAACAAGGAAATGCAGTTGGTGGTGTCTTTAAAAGAATAACAAGGTTGGCGGCAGGGTACTTTAGTATAAAGGCTTTAGCACAAGGTGTTAGAGCATCATTGGATTTTAGTGACGAGCTTGCCAATAATACAAGCCGCTTAAACCTTATGAACGACGGCTTGCAAACAACACAGCAGTTTCAAGATGATATTTTTGCTGCCGCACAAGAGGCAAGAACTGATTACATGCAGTTGCAAAATTCGGTTGCCCAATTAGGTATACGAGCCGGTGGTGTGTTTAATAATAATCAAGAAACTTTAAACTTTGCTAAGAATTTAAGCAAGGAATTTGCCATTGCTGGTGCCTCGCAACAGGAACAGGCAAGTGCTACGTTACAGCTTACACAGGCTTTAGGTTCTGGGGTATTACGAGGCGAAGAATTTAATGCCGTATTTGAAGCCGCTTCTCCGATAATGCAGGATATAGCCGATTATATGAATGTTCCTATTGGGAAATTAAAAGAAATGGCAAGCGACGGAAAGATAACGGCAGACATTGTTAAGAACGCCTTACTGGGAGCTACAGATAGCATAGACAAGAAATTTGAAAACATGAGTTTGACATTTGAGCAAAGAATGACACTAATGGCGAACTCGTGCCAAAAGGCATTTGAACCTGTGGGAAAACAAATAAACGGCTTAGTAAATTCCCCAGAATTTTTAGCTTTTACGCAAAATTTAGTTGAAGGATTTAAGTTTATTGCTGATGTTGCTAGTAATGCCGTAGGACTTATAGGAACCTTATTAATAGTTTTTAATACAGTTTTTAATGTGGCTCAAAAAGTGGGAAGTTTTATATATAATAATTGGAGCATCATAGCCCCAGTTATATGGGGAGTTATTGGTGCATTATCTGTGTATTATGGAAGATTATTAATAATTAAAGCTATAGAGGCGGTAAGTGCTATTGCAAGCACTGCCCTTGCAATAGGAAAAGGTATATTGGCGGGGGCAACTGCCTTGTTGACAAAGGCAACATGGGCTCAAGCAAAGGCACAATTTGGCTTAAATGGAGCTATGTACTCTTGCCCTATAGTTTGGATAATGATTGCAATAATCGCTTTAATAGCTGTTATATTTGCCGTATGTGCAGCAATAGCCAAATTTACGGGAGTTGCACAGTCAGCTTTTGGCGTTGTATGTGGCGTTGTTGCTATGGCCGGAGCGTTTATTTATAACACAATGCTTGGTACAATTAACGGCATTATGCAACTTATTTGGACTGTTTTTGTTACTCCATTCTTAGGGATAATTGAATGGGTCTTAAATGTGTGCAATGGTGGATTTGACAGCTTTGGGGATGCTGTTGCAAACTTGATAGGACAGATTATATCTTGGTTCTTAGACTTGGGAAAGGTCGTTACAAAAATAATAGACGCAATCTTTAACACGGATTGGACTGCCGGACTAAATTCTTTACAGGACAATGTAATAGCTTGGGGGAAAAACGAAAAAGCGATTACAATACCTAGAGATGCACCCGAATTAACATCTTTACAAAGGATTGAATATGGACGGGCTTTTGATGCTGGAGCTAAATGGGGGGACGGTATCAGTAATTCTGTTGGCAACTTTACTAAAGGATTGTTTGACAGTGACAAGTATTTAAAAGATTTACAGAGCCAAGCAAATGGGAATACAGGTTCTTCATATGACGGCAGTGATGCCAAGGACAGTGCAAAAAAAACAGCAAAGAATACAAAGAAGATTGCTGACAATACAGCAAAAATAACCGATTTACTTTCTCTTGTTAAAGACAATTTAGAAAAAGAAATTATTGCAAGGTATACAAGTGGCAACAATATCATAAATGATTTTAGTGGCATGACAAACAACTATAATAATAGAAACGAATCTCAAGATTTTATCCAAGAACTATCTGATTATTTATGTAGACAGCAGGAAAAAAGCACAGAAGGTGTATAATTTTGTTGACAATACTCTTTTTTTGAAGTATTATAAAATAAAAAAGGAGGTAATATTATGGAATCAACACAAATTACTACCTCTACAGTACAGGCATCTCAGTCTAGCTATATTTGTTTAGTTTTTATGATGGTAGCTGTTATTGGGTTGATTGTGCTTGTAGTTGTTAACATAAAGAAAGCAAAAAGAGGTATCGAAAAAGATAAGGCTGATGGGATAATTCAAAAGGGAGTGTTTAAGCATTTTAACGGCTTAAATTTGCCGGAGAACACTCTTTGTACAATCTTGTTGTATAATGACAAATATGAATTTAAGGCAAACGGAATAAGTTTCAATCTGCCCTTAGCAAAGATAACAGATGTTTGCTGTAAAACTGATGTTGATATACAAAAACAATATGTATCAAGTGTTGGTGGTGCCGTTGGTGGTGCTGTATTGTTTGGACCTATTGGAGCTATGATAGGTGGCAGAGCAAAGCAGAAGAAAGTAAAGAAAGTCAGCACATACCTTATAATAACATATATGGACAATAATGATGTTAAATACATAGGTTTTGATGCAACAAACTCTGAATGGGAAGCAAATAATTTTGTAAACCAGTTCAAGACAAACGGAAGTAATACAGCTACAAAAATTGATTTATAGGCTTAAAAGCAATCCCAAAAAAGAGGTTGCTTTTTTATTGCCTTGAAAGGGGTGATAATTATTACAGAGGCTTATACTTTTATACTGGGGTATGTCTTGTTGCCAGTTACACCCAGTAAAATAACAACATCTTATAATGGCAACAATAAGGAGGTAACACTTGTTGACGGAACAATAATTAACAAGCTAAATCCTCCGGGCTTAGCTGAATACAAGTTTGATGCAGTCCTGCCAAAGGACCCAGAAGTTCCTTATGCTAATAAGCAGGTAGACAGGTTGACGGGGAAAATTATAACCTACCCACAGGACTATTACCTTAAATATTTGCACGATATTTATGCAAATAATAAGCAAGTCCCGTTTATGATTTACCGTACCAAATTAGGCAACGGTTATGATAAAGGTATGGCATCTACACTAGATGTAAGGGGTAATGGTATAGTAACTTCTAAGCCTGTTACTATAGAAGAATATGAAGTAGAGGAAGATGCTGACAGCAACGGTATGGATATGGTTGTTTCGTTAAAGTTAAAGGAGTATATCCCTTACTATACAAGAACTATAACCCTTACAGATACGACCACAGATAGCATAGACAAGAACGGAACTGCTACAGCAAATACGGAAACAGAAAGACAGGACGATAAAGAAGTACCAACAACATATACAGTGCAAAAAGGCGACTGTCTAATTAATATAGCAAAAAAATATTATGACGATGCCAGTAAATACAAGAGTATTGTAGAGTTAAACAACTTGCCTAACGCAAATAAAATCTATGTAGGACAGGTTCTTAAATTAAAGTAGGAGGTGGCAAAATGTCTTCGCAGATTGATTTGATTATTGCTAAAGCAAAAAGCCTTATAGGGTCATACGCCTATGACCAGAGATGCCAAGCGTTTGTTCGTATTTGTTACGAGGCGGCGGGGATTTATGTTTCGGACAGCCCCGGAAGTGCAACAGCGGCATACAAGAAGTATTGCGTATCAAAAGACAAAAATATTCCTATAGGGGCTGTAGCTTATTATTCTAATGGCAATAGCGATGGTCACGCTGCCATCTACCTTGGTGGCGGACAAATCATACACGCCTGGGGTAAGGTTCAGATTACTTCTATGGACAGACCTAAAGGGTACTTAGGTTGGGGGTGGCAAGGTGGCACTAAACCAAAAGGTGCGGGACAAACAACACAAGATAGTGTATCTACTAATGCAACCTCACCTCAAAAAACAATAACACTACCTAGTGGATTGGGCAGTGTTTTTACTTACATGGGTTGGCAGTGTATAACATCTAAGAGTTCACAGCAGTATAAATTAAGAGATAAAGCTGGGCAAAATTTTGATTCAGAAGGTTTTGGCATTATTAATAACAGATATGTAGTAGCCTGTACCACAACCTATGGTAGAGTTGGTGATTATATTAATGTATACCAAAGTAACGGGAATGTTCTTAAATGCATTATTGGAGATATAAAGAACCAGAGCGATGCAGGATGCAATAAGTGGGGACACTTAAACGGTAAATGTGTAATAGAGTTTGTTGTAGATAAAACAACTTGGTACACAGAGCCTATGCACGCAAACCCAGGTACTTCGTCTTGTCATCCCTCTTGGGGTGGTAAAACCATTACAAAGGTAGAAAACTTTGGTAATTATTTTGACGGAGTTGAAATGGAAGATAGTTCTTCCGAAAAGGTCCCACTGTGTTCTACTTCTATTGTTAGTGTTGTTAATGTGGGGTCTGATGTAAGGGCTAAAGCGATACGCCCGGGTGTAAACCAAAATCTTAAATTCGAGCTACACATAATACATAAATTAACAGACTATATTCCAATCATTCTCGATACAGTAACTTGGACAACCGAATATGCCGACACTTGTGGACAGTTAAAATTTACTGTCTTAAATGATGGACAAGTAAACTTTACCGAGGGGGATGCAGTTTCTTTTAGAGTGCACGGAAAGGGCGTATTTTATGGATACGTTTTTGAAAAGACAAAAACTAAGGATGGAAACATAGAGGTTACAGCTTATGACCAGTTAAGGTACTTTAAAAACAAAGATACTTACTGTTACAAGAACAGAAAATACTCTGATATGATTAAGCAGTTTGCTAATGATTTTGAACTAACGGTTGGAGATATAGACGATACAGAATACTTAGACACAAGAATAGAAGACGATATAAGCATTTTTGACATGTGCAAAAATGCAAGGTTATCTACTCTTTATAACACTGGAAAATTGTATATCTTGTATGACGATTTTGGTACTTTGTGTTTAAAGAATATAAAAGAGTTACAAACAAATTATTGGCTTACCACTCAAACAGCCGAAGATTTTAGCTACAAGACAAGTATTGATGATAATGTTTACAACACAATACAATGTTACAAGGATGATGACACAACGGGGAACCGAGATAAATATATCTATAAAGATGGCGACCTTATAAACCAATGGGGGGTGTTACAGAAGACGGTAAAATTAGAAGAAGACGATAATCCAGCTACAGTCGGTATGGTTTATTTAAACCTTTATAAAAGCAAGAGAACCACCTTAAAAGTTACCGGATGTTTTGGAAATATTAATCTAAGAGCAGGAGCAAGCCTTTACCTCTCCCTTAACGTTGGGGATGTAAATTACGATAGGGCTTGCTTTTTTATCACAAAGGCTACACACAATTTTAACTCTACATATACCTGTGATTTAGAATTGGCTGGGCAAAAGAATTTTGTAGGGGAGATGGGAAGTAATGGATGATTTACTTAGGGTTATAAAGACTATTGCATTAGAAACAATTCAGACAACAAAGCCTGTTACATGGGTCTATGGAAATGTGGTAGAAACATCTCCTCTAAAAGTAAGTTTAGAAACAAAATTACAGCTAGATTCTGATTTTATTGAATTTGGAAGTATTAAAACTTCAAACATAGAAAATGGTGACAAGCTGATACTTTTGCGACAGCAAGGGGGTCAGCGTTTTTTGTGCCTAGATGTAATTAAAAAGGATGGTGATTAAATGTTACCACAGTCGAGCAATGTGCAAGTTATGACAGACCTAGATATAATAAGCCAACCTGACAAAACCTATTATATAGACAAAGAAAAGAAAATTATACAAGGAACGGTTGAAGATTATCTAAAAGCCGTTGAGCAGTCTGTATACTTAATATTGCAAACTGAAAGATACGACTATATTATGTATAGTCATAAATATGGTATAGAATTAAAGGACCTTTATGGTCGAGAGGAAAACTATGTTATTCCTATGCTTATGCTAAGGGTTCCTGAGGCCTTGTTACAAGACGAAAGAATAGAAAGTATTGAGGATTTTTCATATACCGTAAATGGTGGAAAATTTTTAATAAGCTTCACTGTAAAAACCGAATACGGAGATTTAAAAATGGAGGGGGTGGAAATAAATGTTTGAAAGCTATTCATACGAAAAGATACTGTCGGATATGTTTAGAAATGTGCCTAACGATATAGACAAACGAGAAGGAAGCATAATATTTGACGCCCTTTCACCTATTGCCCTAGAATTGGCAAATGTATTTGTGTGCTTAGACATTGTGCTAAACAATGCTTATGCAGATACGGCAGAGAGAGATTACCTTGTTAGACTGGCAAGCGAAAGAGGTATTAGTCCAAAAAGTGCTACAAATGCTATCCTAAAAGGTGTGTTTGATGCAGAAGTCCAAATAGGCTCTAAATTTAGCTTAGGGGACTTAACTTATACAGCGATAGAGCAAATAGATGATACTTATGTGTACAAAATGCAGTGCAACACTGCCGGAACTATAGGCAATAGCCAGTTGGGAACATTATTGCCTTATGACGACATTTTAAACCTCACAACAGCAGAATTAACGGAAATTCTCGTTTATGGAGAAGATGCCGAGGACACAGAAAGTTTTAGGGATAGGTTTTTTGAGCTGATAAATAATCCTGCTTATCAGGGAAACAAAGCCCAATACAAACAATGGGTAAAAGATATAGACGGTGTTGGACAATGCAAAGTTGTCCGAACTCCTGACGGTGGTGGAACCGTAGGAATTATATTTACTTCTTCGGAAGACGGCGAGCCTAGTGTAGAGCTTGTAAAGAACGTAAAAAAGACACTAGACCCGACAGAAACGGAAGGACAAGGTGATGGATTAGCTCCTATTGGCCACGTTGTTTATGTCGCTGGTGTTGATTTAAAAGGCGTGACGATTAATATAGATTGGTTACTTGCTAACGGTGCTGATGAAGCAACAGTGACAGTACAAGCCAACGAAATTATTAAGGATTACATTAGGGAAGTTAATGCCAAGTGGGAAGACAACACAAAGCTCACTGTAAGTAGTTATCAGCTTATTGCTAGACTTGCAGAAATCACAGAAATACAAGATATTGCAAGCCTTACATTTGGCGACGATACAACTAGAACATTAGAAGCCAAAGAGAATGAAATTTTCAATTTTGAAACATTGGTTGTAAAGGGGGCGTAAGTATGAAAATAATAGAATATTTACCTCCCGTTTTAGCCGAAATTAGAGAGTTTAAAGTTTTAGGTGAATCTGAAGATTTACAGTTAGACAACTTAAAGTCCGAGATTAACAGCCTTACAGACGAGCTTTTTGTAACTACTGCCGAAGGGGTTGGCTTAGATAGGTGGGAAAAGATTTTAAATATTACTAACTCTAGCACAGATGTAGAGTTTAGAAGATTTAGGATATTAAGTCGTTTAAATTCCTTTGGTCTTACATTAAACCAAAGGCTTACATCTATTGTAGGGGCAGGCAATTACAAGATTGATTATTACTTTAAAGAGTACAGGCTAAAAGTTTCTTTAACACTAGATACAAAAGAGTACGAAAAAGAAGTAAGGCGAATGCTAGATGAAGTTGCTCCGGCTAATCTGTTGATTGATTTCGGGCTTCTGTACAATACACACGAAATATTAGGAAGATTCACACACGAACAATTAAGTAAATATACGCATCAAAAACTTAGGGAAGATGCTAGGTTAAACAAGTAGGAGGTGTATAAAAATGATATATATTGAATTTAAAGCAACTGGGTCAAATCTGAGAAGGACGGATTTAAACAAAGTTGTAGCGTACACACAGAATGAATTAAGTGCTAGATTTAGTCTTAATTCGGATTGGGACGACCTTAACCCTATTGTGGCCGTTTTTAGCAAAGACGGAGGAACTTGTTATGATATGGTCTTAGACGATAATAGGGAATGTACTGTGCCTTGGGAGGTTCTTGGTGGCAAAGGTGTACTTAATGTATCTTTGGTAGGTGGGAACACTCTTACAAGCACAGAAGTAGAGATAAATGTATTAGCAACTGGTCAGCTTGGTGGGCTTGTTTCTCAGCCGAGTGATACATTATATCAGCAGTTGTTGGAAAAGTATAACGAAGTCGAGGCAGACTGGGAGAGCTGCAAAAACTTATTAGATACATACAAAAGCGAAGTATCTGCCAGTACAAGTGCCATAAACGAAACTAGAGAGAATGCGGTAGTTGAGCTTACACAGATACAAAACGATGTAAACAATTTGCTAGAAGACTGCAAAAATAATTTAGCTTCAGCCAAAGAAGTATACAACAAATCTGTAGAGTTACTTAACAGCATAGCTCTAAATAGTAAATATCTTGCAAATGTTGGGCTTGAGATAGGAGCTGTAGAGAAATGCAAGGTGATAACAGCGTTGTCTTCGGAAGAAACGCTATTTTACATTAACCTTGCACACGAAGTTATCTATAACACAACAAATAACGGAGTAGATATTTACACAGACAATGCAGATACAATAACACAGTTATTAAGTGACAATACTGTTAGTTATATTAATTTAGGAGGTGTTGCGTAAATGAAAAAATTAGGTAAAAATGCGTTAGCAAATCTGACATTAGATACTACTTGTCAGATTGATTTGGGGAGTAATGTTACTGCTGTAGATAGTAGTAATTACAACAGTAACATTCTATGGGGTGTTAATCACAACAACCCTATTGTAAACGACCTGGAGTTTAGAGAGCAAAAGTATACTATAAGCGATTCCGAAGGAGTGGTAGACCCCAACAGTGACGGGGTGACAAAAATAGACTATGCACAAATAAAAAACAATAAAGCAATTTTACAAGCGTATAAGCTATGTAGTGATGATAAAATAAGAAGATGTAAAGCATATTATCCAATAGATGTTACAAGTCACGATTTAACTAAATTATCAAACGAAATCAAAGCTTCAAGAAATAAAATAACTGAAGTGTTTATTCCACACATAGTACAACAACTTGTTAATGAAGTTTTTGTTTATACGCAAATTAAAGAAATAGAAATTCCCGACAGCGTAACAAATCTTGGAGTACAAATCTTCGGGTACTGTACTAATTTAGAAAATATAGAAATTCCGGACAGTGTAACAAGTCTTGGAGCTAAAGCCTTCTATAGTTGTACCAGTTTAGAAAGTGTAAAGCTTTCAAAAGAAATAACATTAATAGGGGGATATACTTTCTATAATTGTAGCAGTTTAAAAAATATTGTAATTCCAGATAAAGTAATAACTATAAACGATTATGCTTTTGCCGGTTGCACAAATTTGGAAAATGTAAAAATTTCTAATAGTGTAACAGCTATAGGAAAAAGCGTATTTAGTAATACAAACTTAAAAAGTATAACAATTCCAAGCAATGTAACAGGCATTGGTGCAAATACATTTTATAACTGTAACAATTTAAAAACAATAACAATTAATAAAGAGGTAAATAGCATTGAGGGTTCTCCGTGGGGTGCTACTAATGTCGAAGAAATTATATGGGAGGAATAAAAAATGAAGACAAAAGAGTTAAAAAGATTAATTGCAGATGACGGTAAAATTTTAAGAAATACAGAAACGGGTGTAACAGCTCATTGTGTTGATGTGTTGGAGGAAAAGGTTGAGGAATGGGAAGAAATCGAGTATAAAGAAGAACAGGAGGAATAGCATATGGCAAACAAAACTTCAACTCTTGGACTTACAAAGCCGCTGAGGACGGAAGATTACAATGTAGAGGATTTTAATAACAATGCTGACAAGTTAGATGAGTTTGCAAAGACTACAGATACAAATATCGCAAGTCTGGAAGCGGACATAGAAAACCACACACATATCCTTAACGGAACGGGGATAAAAGGTGTTTTGCCTATCAGCAAGGGTGGCACAGGGGCTACAACAGCAGTTAGTGCAAGGAAATCTCTTGGCCTAGGAGATGCTGCTATTAAAGGCGTTGCTTATACTGTGGCAAGTGAAAATACAAATCTTGTTACAAGTAGTGGAGTCTTTTCTGCTCTTTCCACTAAAGCAGAGAAAACTGATATTGAAGAATTAAAGAATACTGTTGCTGACTTTAATAAGTTCTGTTATGTAGTAGGCGTGAAAGGCAGTAGCAAGACACAATATCTTGATGTGGAATGCGACGGCATCAACGACGCAACGAAAATTCAAAATCTTATTAACAGTGCGCAGGAGGGCAGTATTATTCGCTTAATGCCAGGAACTTATAAGATTAACAATCGTTTGCTGTTGAACAAAGCTATTACCTTGCAAGGCACAGGGGGAGCTACACAGATTATTAATACTGCCGGAGGGTACATTGTATCAATAACTTCTAATTATGTGCGTATTAAAGATATACAGATTACAAGAAATTCAGACATAATGAGTGCAACAAGCAACTTGCCGCTGATTGAGTTTTATTCAGGCACTGAAATAATATCAGACGTTGAGATTTCAGGTTGTTTGTTTAACCTGAACAGTATGACAAGCTGTGCAGGACCGGATGGAGGTGTAGCTGGCATTATAGATGTGTACAATCCTAATAGTCTTAAAAATATGACACAGATTAGAATTATGAACAATACCTTTTGGGGTGCTGATTATACAGGCAGACATATAGATTTCACTAAGATTTCAGGAAATATGAGCCTTGTGACAGGAGGGAATATAGCACCAATTAAGATTAATATTGTTATTAATAAGACACATTCTGTATATAGCTATGGACAGGATAGCAACGTTACTGACAGTACAGGTAATGCAATATCTGTGAAGAATAGTGGGGGTAGTGCAACTGTTGTAGCTGATGAAAATATTGCAAGTGATGATAGTAACGATGAAGTGAAGGAGGTAGAATAAAATGGAAAAGATTTTTAACGTTACATCAATTATCGTGGGAGTGTTCGGTGGAGCACTCTCTTTTGTTTTTGGAGGTTTAGACGTGCTTATTTATGCACTTTTAGGATTAACAATTATTGATTTTATAACTGGACTTATAAAAGCCGTTTACACAAAAACTCTTTCAAGTGAAATATGTTTTAAGGGATTATTAAAGAAAATTACAATTTATTTGGTAGTTGCAACAGCAGTTATTGTAAACAATGTAATTGGTGGCAATATTCCGTTGAGAGAGGTAGTAATTACTTTCTTCATATGTAATGAGGGATTAAGTTTGTTAGAAAATGTTGCTGTTATGACACCAGTACCGCAACAGTTAAAAAATGTATTATTACAGTTGAGAGATAAAAACGGGGGCGATGATAATGATAGCAATAAGTAAATATCCTGCACTGCGTTGTAATTACGGCAATGCTAGAGCATTAAATACAATAAAGTACATAGCAATTCATTACACAGCAAATGACGGCGATACAGCTCTAAGCAATGCAAAATACTTTGCGAGAGGAAATAGAGGGGCTTCTGCACATTACTTTGTAGATAGCAATAACATTGTGCAATCTGTAGAGGACAACTATGTTGCGTGGTCTGTAGGAGGTAGTAAATATAGTGACTGCTCCAAAACTGGTGGTGGCAAGTTTTATGGGGTATGCACAAACGGTAACAGCATAAACATTGAACTTTGTGATGACATTAGGAATGGTAATATATATCCAACAGAGGCAGCAATAAGTAATGCTATAGATTTAGTTCGTACACTAATGAAGAAATACAATATTGGTGTTGATAATGTAATAAGGCATTTCGATGTAAACGGTAAAAGATGCCCAGCTTACTGGTGTGGAGATAGTCAGAAAAATGCAAAGTGGCAGGTTTTTAAGAGTAGATTGGAGGAACAGGTTGTGAAACAAAATATTAAAATCAACGGGAAAATTAAGACCGTTGACGCAATCAACAAAGACGGCTACACTTACATTAAGATTAGGGGCTTGTCTGATATTTTAAATATAGACTACGACAAGGAGACTAAGTTAATTAGTGTAAGTGTAAAATAAATATACAGTTTGTTTTGGGGTGTGGCTTTTGCTGCACCCCTGTTTTTTATGTTATAAAATTATACTTACACATTATTCTAATTAA
>ERZ836829.637-NODE-637-length-37111-cov-8.953260_pt1 | contig 37111 bp, 40 predicted proteins | sample MGYA00519574_ERZ836829 | MGnify/ENA primary metagenome ERZ836829 (study PRJEB31850, sample SAMEA3708808) | human gut metagenome | biome: human gut; feature: human-associated habitat; material: faeces | place: China | collected 2014 ...
CAAGAGTAAACTCCACCGCCCTTTGGAGAAGTGGAATTTAAATTTTCATTTTAGGATTATTTCGAAATTTAGAAATAATGGTTGCAAATTTTCAGCAAATAGTCTATAATAAATTTACAAACAAGAGATTTTTTATACAAAATATATAAAATCCAAGGAGGAGTGCATTATGGTTCAGATCATCGCAGGACGGAAGGGAAAAGGAAAAACTAAATATTTACTTGACATGGCTAACACAGCTGTAAAAGAGGCAAAAGGTTCAATCGTTTACCTTGATAAAAGTTCGAAACATATGTACGAGCTTAACAACAAGATCCGCTTAATCAACGTGGCTGAGTTTTCCGTAAGTACGGCTGAAGGCTTTATCGGTTTCATCTGCGGAATTATTTCCCAGGATCACGATCTCGAGGCTATGTATCTTGACAGTTTCTTAAAGCTCGCCGGTCTTGAGGGAGAAGATATCACTGCAACTCTCGCAGAGCTGGATCAGATCAGTACAAAGTACCATGTAAACTTTGTATTAAGCGTATCCATGGATGGTGAAGAACTTCCGGAATCTGCAAAAGATATGGTGCTGGTAGCATTATAAAACAATCGCTCCTTCCTATAAGTAAGAGTACATAAACACCTGCCTGATGGCGGGTGTTTATGTTTTATAAGCCGGAAATTCTACGCTGCGAAAAAAATAAATAAAATGTCAAGCAAAAACACTTGACAACCATCACCGTTTATAGTATGATATCGCAGGTGACCTGATATGGAAAAAATTGTAGCACAGGGTCTTCTGTATGATTTCTATGGAGAGCTCTTAACGGAGCACCAGCGGCGTGTATATGAAGATGTGGTATTTAATGACATGTCCCTCAGCGAGATCGCCGAAGAACAGGGAATCAGCAGACAGGGCGTGCATGACCTGGTGAAGCGCTGTGACAAGATTCTTTCCGGATACGAGGAAAAACTGAAGCTTGTCGAGAAATTCAACCAGACAAAGAAAATGGTAGAAGAGATTAAGGAACTGGCTGGCCAATATAAAAAGGACGGTGACCGATCCCTGATCGACAGGATCGAAGCAATTTCCGAGGAGATCGGGAAGCTGTAAGCCAGAGGGAGAGTTTTCATGGCATTTGAAAGTTTAGCCGATAAATTACAGAATGTCTTTAAAAACTTAAGAGGCAAAGGAAGACTGTCAGAGGCGGATGTAAAAGCTGCCCTGAAGGAAGTCAAGATGGCTCTCCTGGAAGCCGACGTAAGTTTTAAAGTTGTTAAACAGTTTATCAGTTCTGTACAGGAGAGAGCGATCGGACAGGATGTCTTAGAGAGCCTGACTCCGGGACAGATGGTAATAAAAATTGTAAACGAAGAACTCGTAAAACTGATGGGTTCCGAGACCACAGAGATTGCCTTAAAGCCCCAGAATGAGATCACGGTCATCATGATGATCGGTCTTCAGGGCGCAGGTAAAACAACGACTACGGCAAAACTTGCCGGAAAGTTCAAGGCAAAAGGCAGAAAGCCGCTTCTTGCGGCCTGCGACGTCTACCGACCAGCTGCGATCAAGCAGTTACAGGTAAACGGTGAGAAAGTCGGAGTTCCGGTCTTCACAATGGGAGATAACCAGAATCCGGTGAATATCGCAAAAGCCGCTGTGGAACATGCCAGAAAAGAAGGCATGAATCTTGTATTCCTCGATACGGCAGGACGTCTTCAGATCGATGAGTCCATGATGGATGAGCTCGTCAACATCAAAGAAGCAGTCAATGTCGACCAGACGATCCTCGTTGTCGACGCGATGACCGGTCAGGATGCAGTGAATGTTGCCGGAAGCTTTAATGACAAGATCGGCGTCGATGGCGTGATCTTAACAAAGCTTGACGGTGATACACGAGGCGGTGCGGCGTTATCGATCCGTGCCGTGACGGGAAAACCGATCCTCTACGTCGGTATGGGCGAGAAGCTCTCTGACCTGGAACAGTTTTATCCGGACCGTATGGCTTCGAGAATCCTTGGAATGGGTGATATCCTTTCCCTGATTGAGAAAGCCGAGTTTGAGGTGAGCGAAGAGAAGGCAAAAGAAATGAGCCAGAAACTTCGCAAAGCAGAATTTGATTTTAACGATTTCCTGGATCAGATGCGCCAGATCAAAAAGATGGGCGGAATGAACAGCATCTTGAACATGATGCCGGGAATGGCCCAGATGAAGGGAAATGTTGAAATAGACGAGAAATCCATGGATAAAGTGGAGGCAATCATTCTCTCAATGACGAAGGAAGAGCGGGCGAACCCGTCACTCCTGAATCCGTCGAGAAAACAGAGGATCGCGAAGGGCGCCGGAGTAGATATTGCCGAGGTGAACCGGATCGTCAAACAGTTCGAACAGTCGAAAAAGCTCATGAAGCAGCTTCCTGGAATGATGGGAGGCGGAAAGCGGAAAGGGCTTGGCGGACTGGGCGGTATGCTTGGAAAGATGAAATTACCATTCTAAGTACCGCATTATGATAAGAAGGCAAATGCGATTCCCGCATGGCTGATAAACGAAAAAACCAAGGAGGTGAAATTGTCATGGCAGTTAAGATGAGATTAAGAAGAATGGGTCAGAAGAAGGCTCCTTTCTATAGAATTATCGTTGCAGATTCCCGCTCCCCGAGAGACGGTCGCTTCATCGAAGAGGTTGGATACTACGATCCGAACACAGAGCCGAGCACCATCAAATTCGACGAGGAAGCAGCTAAGAAGTGGTTAGGAACAGGCGCTCAGCCGACTGAGACTGTTGCTAAGCTCTTAAAGGCAGCCGGTATCCAGTAATCGAGGTGGATTCAATGAAGGAATTGGTAGAAGTTATCGCCAAAGCGCTGGTTGATAATCCAGATGAAGTCGTTGTTACGGAATCTGAAAAAGAAGAAGAGATCGTCATTGAGCTCAAGGTTGCCCCGACCGATATGGGAAAGGTGATCGGAAAGCAGGGAAGGATCGCGAAAGCCATCCGCTCCGTTGTGAAGGCGGCTTCTTCCAAGATGGATAAGAAAGTGATTGTTGAAATTCAGTAATCGTGAGGGACTGTGGACAGGATTTTTCCCGGCTGCAGTCCCCTTTCTGTTATCAGAGACGGTTTCTGCGGGCAGGTATCAGCCGTGCCGTGCTTGATAGAATGACAGGAGCTGACTGCCCGGGTTCCCTCACAGTTACGATAGGAGACAAATATGGAAAAATATCTTCGCGTAGGCGTCATTACCTCCCCGCACGGCGTGCGCGGCGAGGTGAAGGTCTATCCGACCACCGATGACGCGATGCGCTTTAAAAAATTAGATCATGTGATCCTGGACCTCGGAAGAGGAGAAAGCCGGGAGTTAAAGATCCGTCAGGTAAAATTCTTCAAAAACATGGTCATCCTGAAATTCGACGGGGTTGACACTATGAACGAGGTGGAAGGATGGCGCCAGAAGGACCTTCTGATCACAAGAGACCAGGCAGTGCCCCTTCAGGAGGACGAATTCTTTATCACCGACCTCATCGGACTTACTGTTGTCACGGACGAAGGGGATACGCTCGGAACGCTGACGGATGTGATGGAGACAGGAGCAAACGATGTCTACTGTGTAAAGACACCGGAGGGAAAGGAACTTCTTCTCCCGGCGATCCACGACTGCATTCTCGATGTGGATCTTGATAAGGAAGAGATGCTTGTCCATGTTCTTCCGGGACTTCTGGATCTGTAAGGGGAGGCCGCGATGAATTTTCATGTACTTACCCTGTTCCCGGAGATGATCATGAACGGTCTGGAGACCAGCATTCTCGGCCGCGCGGCAGCGAAGGGGATCGTATCGTTTGAGGCGGTGAATATCCGCGATTATACGCTGGAGCGCCACGGAAAGGTGGACGACTATCCTTACGGCGGCGGCGCCGGGATGGTTATGCAGGCGGAGCCGATCTACCGCGCTTATGAGGCACTTGTCGAGAAGATCGGAAAGAAACCGCGTGTGATCTACATGACTCCTCAGGGAAAGACTTTCAATCAGAATATTGCGGAAGATCTCGCGAAGGAGGAGGATCTGGTGTTCCTCTGCGGTCACTATGAGGGGGTCGATGAGCGCGTTCTGGAGATGATCGCGACAGATTACCTCTCCGCAGGAGATTATGTCCTCACAGGAGGAGAGCTTCCGGCGATGATGATGATCGACTGTATTTCAAGACTTGTCCCGGGAGTGCTGAACAACAATGTGTCTGCGGAGTTCGAGACATTCCACGATAACCTTCTGGAGTATCCGCAGTACACGCGCCCGGAAGTGTTCATGGGCAAAAAAGTGCCGGATATCCTTCTTTCCGGGCATCATGCAAATGTCGAGAAATGGCGCAGGGAGCAGTCGATCATCCGCACACTGAAGAACCGCCCGGAACTTTTGGAGGACGCTGTCCTTTCGAAAAAGGAGCAGAAGTTCCTGGATGAATTGCTGAGACAGCAGGAGACCGAAAAACCGTGACCAAAAAATTGCACGATATATGAGAAAACCGCTTGCATTTTGGCTTGCGGTATGATAAAATACAAAACTGTGGTATCCGAAAGACGGGAGAGCCCTGTCAATACGGAGACTTAAATCATAAGAGATGTTCCGCTGCCGCAGGAAAAGAAGATGCGGGTAAGAACATCGAATACTTTAAGGAGGTTCATATCAATGAACGACATTATCAAGAATATCGAAGCTGCACAGTTAAAAGAGTCTGTACCGAGCTTCAACGTAGGTGACACTGTAAGAGTATCCGCTAAGATCAAAGAGGGAAACCGTGAAAGAATCCAGATCTTCGAGGGAACTGTTATCAAGAGACAGAACGGCGGCGTTAGAGAGACTTTCACAGTAAGAAAGAACTCCAACGGTATCGGCGTTGAGAAGACATGGCCGCTTCATTCTCCGTCTGTTGAGAACGTTGAGGTTGTAAGAAGAGGTAAAGTTCGCCGCGCGAAACTTTACTACTTAAGAACAAGAGTAGGTAAAGCTGCAAAGGTTAAAGAATTAGTAAAATAATTCATAACAACTGTACAGAGAGTCAGTAGATCAAAGGGGCAATGAAAATTGTCCCTTTGTTTTTACTAAAACAGCAGGAATTCCTCTTGCATAAAGTACAGATGTTCTGTCATGGATTCAGGAGGTCCCTTCATGGAATTTTTTGAGAAAAAGGAACCGAACAGACTTCACCGGATCACGGAATGGGCGGTCGACTGCGCAGTCATGATCGCTCTTGCGTGCTATCTCGTGTTTTGTTTTGGGAGCAGGGTTGAGATGAATGGAAGTTCCATGAAACCCGTGCTGGAGTCCGGAGATGTGGTGCTGATAAACCGGCTCGCATATGATGTCGGGAAACCGATACGATTTGATGTTGTCGTCTTTGAACGGGAAGGACAGCAGCCGGGGATCAAGAGGATCATCGGACTTCCCGGTGAGACGGTCCAGATCAAAAATGGATCCGTCTATATCAATGGTGAACTCTTAAAAGCGGAAAACGGACTTGCCGAGGCGACGATCGCCGGGGCAGCCGAGTATCCGGTCGAGCTCGGGGATGATGAATATTTTCTCCTGGGTGACAACCGTGAATCAAGTGAAGACAGCCGGTTTTCCGGCATTGGAAATATAAAACGGGAAAATCTCATCGGACGCGTCTGGCTGCGGTTTCAGCCATTTTCCAGACTTGGTTTCGTCCGGTAGCAGGAAAGGACGGAGACGATTACTATGAATATACAGTGGTATCCAGGCCATATGACAAAGGCGAAACGCGCCATGAAAGAGGACGTGAAACTTGTAGACCTCGTGATCGAGCTTGTGGATGCGAGAGCGCCGCTTGCCAGCCGCAATCCGGATATTGACAGCCTCGCAGCCGGAAAAGGCCGTGTGATCCTTTTAAATAAGGCGGATCTTGCTTCTGAGAAGGCAAATGCCGCATGGATCTCCTATTTTGAGAGACAGGGCTTCCAGGTCATGAAGATCGATGCAAGAGCGAAAGCGACGTTAAAACAGCTGAATGCCCTGATCCAGGAGGCATGTAAGGAGAAGATCGAGCGCGACAGAAGGCGCGGTATCTTAAACCGCCCGGTGCGTGCGATGGTGGTCGGGATCCCGAACGTCGGAAAATCCACGTTCATCAACAGCTTTGCCGGAAAAGCAGCTGCGAAGACGGGAAACAAACCTGGCGTCACAAAGGGAAATCAGTGGATCCGTTTAAATAAGCAGGTGGAGCTTCTCGACACTCCGGGTATCTTATGGCCGAAATTTGAGGACCAGAAAGTTGGTCTTTTACTGGCGTTTTTAGGCTCCATCAACGATGAGATCCTGGAGAAAGATGAACTGGCTTCCGAACTTGCGGGATATCTTAAGGAGATCACTCCTGGTCTCTTAAAAGAGCGTTACGGGATCGAGGAGGAAGGAAAGAAGCCGTATGAGCTCCTCGATGAGATTGCAACGGCGCGTGCATGCCTGACAAAGGGAGGCGTGAATGATCTGACAAAGGCGGCGAGACTTCTTCTTGATGAATTCCGCGGCGGAAAGCTCGGAAGAATCACGCTGGAGATGCCGGCGGAATAAAGTGTGGAACATGAATACGCAGGGATAAGGAGTAAAGAGATATGGCAAGACGTGTGCTGACCGGAGAAAAACTGGAAAAGGAGCTGGAACGCCTCTCCCTCATGCGGGAGTTCGAGAGACAGTATGAAGACTGTGCGTTTATCTGCGGGATCGATGAGGCGGGCCGCGGACCTCTTGCAGGGCCGGTTGCGGCCGGTGCGGCGATCCTGCCGAAGGACTGCCAGATCCTTTATTTAAACGACTCGAAAAAGCTCTCTGAGAGCCGGAGAGAGGAACTGTTCCTAGAGATCAAGGAGAAAGCGATCGCCTGGTCGGTGGGGATCGTGGGTCCTGAGCGGATCGATGAGATCAACATCCTGCAGGCGACTTATGAGGCGATGCGCCAGGCGATCGCGAAACTTGACCCGGCGCCCCAGATCCTTTTAAACGATGCGGTGACGATCCCGCAGGTTGCGATCCCGCAGGTGCCGATCATCAAGGGCGATGCGAAGAGCGTTTCCATCGCGGCGGCAAGCATCCTCGCAAAGGTCACCAGGGACCACATGATGGAAGAGTATGATAAGGAATACCCGGAGTATGGGTTCGCAAAGCATAAGGGATACGGAACTGCCGCACATATCGCGGCGCTGAAAGAGTTCGGACCGACCCCAATCCACAGACGGACATTTATTACGAAGTTTGTGTGATAAGCAGCCATTTTTCGAAGAAAAATGAGCGGATTATGAATGCTTTTGAGCAATGCGGTATCAGAGAAACAAAGCTGAGCGAGTCATCGATGGGGGATTTTTGTGACAAGAAATAATCGGGCAGTGGGCAGCATCTATGAGGAAAAGATCGCTGCCTTTTTAAAACAGAACGGATTTGCGATCCTGGAGCGGAATTACCGCTGTAAACAGGGCGAGATCGATATTATTGCGAAAGATGGAAGCTATTTCGTGTTTATCGAGGTGAAATACCGTGCCAGTGGTTCAGCTGGGTTTTCGCTGGAAGCGATCGACCACAGAAAGGCTCTTCGTATCCGGAATGCGGCAGTCTATTATCTGTATTCCCACCAGCTTCCGGAGGAGACACCGTGCCGGTTTGATGCGGCGGGGATCGATGGGGATGAGATCACATATATCAGGGATGCATTTTAAGGTTCAGGCCGAATGTACGTGGGACTCGCAAAAATCCATTATGCTTTTGATCGTGTATCCGGAACAAGCATGCGTACTTTCTGCATGGCTGAGAACGGCGCATATCGTTGAATGAAAAAATTCTGCATGAGATATCTCGGAAAGGGGAAAATTATGGATCAGTGGATCAGAAAAACAGATGCGGCGGATCATATGAAGGAAGTGACAAATAACGGTGTCACCTACCTGACATTCCCGGCACTTGATGCAACCGGGATCGTCACTCACGCGTTTTCCACGCGGATGGGAGGTGTCAGCGAAGGCTGGTATTCGACCATGAATTTCTCTTTCACACGCGGTGACAACCGGGAACATGTGCTGGAAAATTACAGCAGGATGGCGGCGGCGCTCGGCGTAAAGCGGGAAAAGATGGTCTTAACCTGGCAGACGCACACGACAAATATCCGCGTTGTATCGGAAGATGATCTTGGAAAGGGAGTTGTGAAGGAACGGGATTACCGGGATATTGACGGTCTCCTGACCAATATGCCGGGTGTGACGCTCGTGACGTTTTTTGCAGACTGTGTGCCGTTATACTTTGTGGATCCGAAGCATCGTGCGATCGGACTCGCCCATTCGGGCTGGAGAGGAACCGTGAACCGTATGGGAGAAAAGATGGTGGCGGCCATGAAGCGGGAATACGGAAGCCGGCCGGAGGACCTTGTCTGCTGTGTGGGACCGAGTATCTGCAGTGACTGCTACGAGGTTGGAGAGGATGTTGCGGACAAGTTTTATGACGCGTTTTCTAAGGAAGACTGCAGGGCGATCGTTCTGCCGTCGAAGACGGGCATGATCGGAAAGAGGCAGCTGGATCTCTGGGAGGCGAACCGACGGATCCTTCTGGAGGCCGGAGTCCCGGAAAAAAATATTTCCGTCACTGATATCTGCACGAGATGCAATCCGGATAAGTTGTTTTCCCACCGGGCGATGGGAGAGAAGCGAGGGAATCTCTGCGCGTTTCTTGCGCTTAAGGAGAATTAGGCGTGTGAGAATGCGGGGGTTCGCAAAAAATGACATTTGACGAAAAACCTTCCAGTGTATTATTTTTCAGGACGATCATACTAGGAACGTACCATCAAACATGCCCGATGCGAGAGCAGGAAAGGCATTACACTAAAAGGAGGCGTATCTTATGTCTAACACAAGCAGTTCTTCTTCTAACCGTGTAGTAGTTCCGGAAGCAAAGGAAGCGATGGACAAATTCAAAATGGAGATCGCGGATGAGCTCGGAGTGCCGCTTACAAACGGCTACAACGGCAATCTGACTTCTTACCAGAACGGCAGCGTCGGCGGCTATATGGTTAAGAAGATGATCGAGGAGCAGGAGAAGAAGATGGCGGGCAAATAAGGGTTAGAGCCTGAGCATCTGAGGGAGAGGCCTTCGCGAGGAGAGACAGAATTTTATTGATTCTGGTTGCCTCGCGGAGGCTTTTTTCTGTGTGAGGTGATTGGCGGAAGCTCACCGCTGAGGGATGGTGGGGCGAAAAGTGAGGTTATGGCAGCGGGAAGGTACTGCTGTGCGGAAGCTCACCGCTGTGGGATGGCGGATCGGAGTGAGGTGTGGCAGCGGGGAGGAGTTTATCGTTGGTTTATGCAATGTCTGAAAAAGGCTCAGAAAACACTTGTATAATAGAAAAAATACGATTATAATGGGGCGGAGAATAAAAATTGCAGTGGTATTTTATGAGTTAGAGGTTGAGATATGAGAGTAATCGCAGGCAGTGCGAGACGGCTGCTTTTAAAGACGGTCGAGGGAATGGAGACGAGACCGACTACGGACAGGATCAAGGAGACTCTGTTTAATATGCTTCAGAATGATCTTTACGGGGCGAGATTTCTGGATCTTTTTGCGGGAAGCGGGGCGATCGGGATCGAGGCGCTGAGCCGTGGGGCGAAGGAAGCGGTCTTTGTGGACAAGGGAGACGGACAGATTTCCTGTATCCGGGATAATCTGAAGACGACCCATCTGGAAGAGAGGGCTCGTGTGATGTCCGCGGATGTGACAGAGGCGATCCGGAAGCTTGACCGGGAAGGAAAGGCGTTTGATTTTATCTTTATGGATCCGCCGTACCGGATGGATCTTCCGAAGAAGGTGCTGGAAGCGCTGAGGGACACTTCTCTTGCGGATGAGGAGACGCTGATCATCGTCGAGGAAGCTCTCGATACTGATTTTTCCTGGGCCGGAGCGCTCGGGTATGAGATTGAGAAGAGTAAGGAATATAAGACGAATAAGCATGTATTCCTGAGAAAAAATTAAGAATCATCTGTTCAGGGGACTGAAAAAGGGAAGACAGATCCGGCGGTCAGAGACTGAAGGCTGAAGCCGGGTCAAAATACAAAAACGGAACGATATAAAACGAGGAGAAAAACCGCGGGTTTTCGCGGTGTGAGACAGAAATTATGAAAAAAGCAATTTATCCGGGAAGTTTTGACCCGGTTACACTGGGACATATCGACGTGATCAGACGTGCGTCAAAGCTGTTTGATCATCTGATCATCGGCGTTCTTAATAATCGTGCGAAAACGCCATTGTTTTCCGTGGAAGAACGTGTTAAGATGTTAAAAGAGGTCACAAAAGACATTCCGAACGTGGAGGTAAAAAGTTTTGCGGGTCTTACCGTTGACTTCGCGAAAGAATGCGGCGCGAACGCCGTTGTCCGCGGACTCCGCGCGATCACTGACTTTGAATATGAGCTCCAGATCGCCCAGTTAAACCGCGTGATGGATACGAGTATCGATACAGTATTCCTGACGACAAGTCTCGAGTACGCGTATTTAAGTTCCAGTACCGTGAAAGAGGTAGCGGCTTACGGCGGCGATATTTCAAATTTTGTAACGCCTTATGTGGCGGATGAAGTACATAAGAGACTGCGTGAGAGACAGGGCAGTCAGGCGTAAGGGAAAGGAAAAGGAAACAACATGAGCAGAATTGAACAGTTAATCAATGAAATTGAGGAATACATCGACAGCTGTAAATTTCAGCCGTTATCTACATCAAAGATCATCGTAAATAAAGAGGAACTGGACGAGCTTTTAGTCGAGCTCCGTTTAAGAATCCCGGATGAGATCAAGCAGTATCAGAAGATCATCAGCAATCAGGACGCGATCCTTTCCGATGCTCACAGCAAAGCGGATGCGATGCTCGCAGAGGCAACTGCTCAGACAAACGAGCTTGTAAATGAACACGAGATCATGCAGAGAGCCTATGCCCAGGCAAATGAGATCATCGAGCAGGCGCAGGCGCAGGCTCAGACGATCGTTGACAATGCGGTCGCTGATGCGAACAGTGTCCGTCAGGGTTCGATCCAGTATACCGATGATATGTTAAAGAGTCTCCAGACGATCATGAACCACACGATGGAGGGCGCTCAGGGCCGCTTCGACGCATTCATGAATTCCATGAAGTCCAGCTATGATATCGTCTCCTCCAACAGAAAGGAGCTTTCCTCCGGGATCATCACTGAAAAAGAGGAGAGCGCTGAGCCGGAAAAACAGGATTCCACTGAGGCTTGATTGCGGAAACGCTGTCGACGGCGTACCGGCCTGACCGGACCGGATCTGCGAGAGGATGCGGGAGTGGTATTTTATGAGAACCGATATTTAAAAAAAGTGAAATCCCAGAATGCCGGTGAGAACTGCCATAAATGCAGCAGCCAGGGCGGAATGGGCAATTTTCCAGAGAAGATACTGCCGGATGGAGAGTCCGGCAGTTTTTTTTATTCGCTTATTGTTTAACGGGAAATTTCCATGCACCGGAGAACTTTCTTCTTTATCTGCCGGAAAGTTCTGATGGGACTTCTCGCTTTGGATCACCGCATTTGTCTGCGACAGGGCGGAAAAGCCTCCGAAGGAAAAGATGGCAGCTGCGGCGACGGCGGAAACCGGATACGGAAGGGAGCCATGAACCGTACGGATCCCTGTGGTGATCTCCAGACTGCCGCAGAGAAACAGCCGGACCGGGGCAGGGATCCGGGAAATATTCCGGACAACGAGGATCAGGATGGAGTAAAAGATAAGATATCCGCCGATTTTTACGAGAATCTCCGCGGAATTCATGATCGCGGCGTCGAGTGTGAGCGCGGGTCTGGTCAGCCTGCTGACAGATGGAGCGTCAGGATTCATGATCGCGGCGTTGAGAGCGATCGCGGAATGCTTCGTCTGTGCCTTTGCGGTGATGCTGGCCGGAAAGGAGGCCCGGACGTGTTCTCTCCGGTAGATCAGGCTGGCCGGGACCGCGAGAAGGAGTAGAGGTGCGTAGATAGAAAAGACAAAATATGACAACGGGACCTGGGAAGCAAACATGGGACAGACGAAACCTGCGAGAAACATGGGACTTGGATGATTGCAGAGTGCAAAGAGAAATTTCGCCTCCCCGGAGCTGATCCGCCCTTCCGCGTAAAGATCGGCACATGTCTTTGCTCCCATGGGGCAGCCGCAGAGAAGACCGGTGAGGAGAACATACCAGCCGTCTGCCGACAGTCCGGCAAAGCGGAAGATTACCGGGAACGGACGCATGAGTGCCTGGACCCCGCCGGAGGCGGAGAGAACGGAAGACAGTACCATAAACGGAAAAAGCGCCGGGACGACGGAGGAATACCACAAAAGAAGTCCGGACACAGCCCCTTTTGTTACGAGATCCGCGTGAAAGATCATAAATATCAAGCAGAGCAAGATCAGAAAAGCTCGTTTTATCATAAACACTCCTTTTTGCAGAATTTTTTCAGGATTCATGGCCGCATCCGGAGCTTACGAAAAAAAGCACTGCCCGCGTACTGTAACCTGCCCGCCGATGCTGCAGAACTCTTTCTATTATTTTCATTGTACTTTCCCCGGAATTTTGATATGATAAATATAGTGCGCTTTTCTGTTTAAAATGCATTTCCGGGATAAAGTCCGAAACCTGGAAAGTCTGCGGGTGCGGCTGTGGAAATGTCGGAGAGCGCGTGATCGGAAGGAGAGAAATATTTGGAAAAAGCAATCCGGCTGGACAAATATCTGGCTGATATGGGAAAAGGTACGAGAACGGAGCTCAAGGAGATGATCCGGAAAGGACGGATCAAGGTGAACGGCGAGGTCGTGAAAAAACCGGAGACAAAGATCCGGAAGGGCGAAGATACGATCCTGCTCGACAATGCGCCGGTGGAGTACGTGGAACTGGAATATTATCTTTTGAATAAACCGCAGGGCGTGATCTCGGCGACGGAGGACCGCCGCAGGGAGACGGTCGTGGACCTGATCGATGAAAAGCAGAGGAAAGATCTCTTCCCGGTGGGACGTCTTGATATCGATACGGAAGGTCTGCTCCTCATCACAAACGATGGGGCGCTTGCCCACCGCCTTCTTGCCCCGGGTCACCATGTAGATAAGGTCTACGAGGCGAGATGTGAGGGACTTGTCCCGGATGAAGCGGTACAGAAGTTCCGTGACGGGATGGAACTCTCGGACGGACTTTCCTGCATGCCGGCGGAACTCGAGATCCTGGAGAGGAAGGCCGGGGATCCGGAGACAGGGACGGAGGCGGAGAGTCTGGTGAGTCTGACTCTTCACGAGGGAAAATTCCATCAGGTAAAGCGTATGATGGAGGAAGTCGGCTGTCCGGTTGTCCACCTGAAACGCCTGTCCATGGGACCATTGAAGCTGGATGAGACATTAAAACCCGGTGAGTACCGGAAACTGACGGATAAAGAACGGGAGTTGTTGGAAAACTTATGATAAAAAATTTTTTGGATCACAAAAAAGCGATGCTTTTTGACCTCGACGGGACCCTGGTGGATTCCATGTGGATGTGGGAAGCCATCGATATCGAATTCCTTGGAGCGTATGGTTACGAGTGCCCGGAGGATCTTCAGAGAGCCATTGAAGGAATGAGCTTTTCGGAGACGGCCGTGTATTTTAAGGAACGGTTTAAGCTTCCGTTAAGCCTGGACGAGATCAAGGCAATCTGGGTTCAGATGTCGATCGACAAGTACCGCTATGAGGTCCCGCTGAAGCCGGGTGTGCCGGAGTTTTTAAAATACTGCAGAGAGAACAGGATCCGCACGGGGATCGGGACCAGCAACGGAAGCGAGATTGTGGACGCGGTCCTGACTTCCTTAAACGTGAAGGAATATTTCGACGTGGTGGTGACGGCCTGCGAGGTGGCTCACGGAAAACCGGAGCCGGATATTTACCTGGAAGTGGCGAAGCGCCTTGGCGTAAAGCCGGAGGAGTGCCTCGTATTTGAGGATATCCCGGCCGGGATCATGGCGGGCAAAGCGGCAGGAATGCCGGTGATCGCCGTGGAGGATGATTTCTCAAAAGACCTGATGGACGAGAAACGAGCACTCGCGGATGCGGTGATCGCGGATTACAGAGAACTTTTATAAAGCTGCAAATATTTCAGTGAAAACAGTGACTTTCCTAAGCTGGAAATTCGCTGGAGATGCAGAAAGAAATACAAAAAACATAATAACGGCGGGGGATGAAAGTTTGGGTTCTCCGCCTACGGCAGACCACGGTAAGTTCGGAACAAATATGTCAGACTGGCGGTGGCTGGAAACAATATATGAAGGACATAGAATATGATACATGATTTTCTCCCGGTATGCCGGGCAGATATGGAAAAAAGAGGCTGGGATCAGTGCGATTTCGTCTATGTGTGCGGGGACGCCTATGTGGATCATCCGTCGTTCGGATCGGCGATCATCAGCCGTGTGCTGGAATCCTACGGATATAAAGTCGGGATCATCGCCCAGCCGGACTGGAAGGATAAGGAGAGCATCCAGATCCTCGGAAGACCGAGACTCGGCTTCCTCGTGAGCGCCGGAAACATGGACTCGATGGTAAACCATTATTCTGTCTCGAAAAGAAGGCGCGATAAAGATTCCTACACGCCGGGCGGTGTGATGGGAAAACGGCCGGATTACGCGGCGGTTGTCTACTGCAACCTGATCCGCTCGGTCTACAAAGACATCCCGATCGTGATCGGTGGGATCGAGGCGAGCTTACGTCGTCTCGCACACTACGATTACTGGTCAAACAAAGTAAAACACTCGATCCTCGTGGACTCTCAGGCGGATCTGATCTCCTACGGAATGGGGGAAAAGTCGATCGTTGAGATCGCGGACGCCTTAAATTCCGGGCTTGATGTGAAGGACATCACATTCATCGACGGAACCGTCTATAAAACGGACAGTCTGGATTCCGTCTACGATGCGGTGATCCTGCCGTCCTATGATGAGATCAAAACGGATAAAAGACGGTATGCGGAGAGCTTCGGGATCCAGTATAAGAATACGGATGCGTTCTCCGGAAAACGCCTGGTGGAGCCGTACCGCGACAATTTATATGTGGTCCAGAACCCACCGGCAAAACCGCTCTCCATCCAGGATATGGATGATGTCTACGCGCTCCCGTATATGAGAAAATGGCATCCGTCCTACGACGCGGCGGGCGGGATCCCGGCGTTCTCTGAGGTGAAATTCAGCCTCATCAGCAACCGCGGCTGTTTCGGCGGCTGCAGCTTCTGTGCGCTGACCTTCCACCAGGGCAGGATCATCCAGGTTCGGAGCCATGAGTCTATTATCGAGGAGGCCAAATATCTGACAAACGAGCCGGATTTCAAAGGCTATATCCATGATGTCGGCGGTCCGACGGCGAACTTCCGCTTCCCGGCCTGCAAGAAACAGCTGAAATACGGAGCATGTCCGGGAAAACAGTGTCTGTTCCCGAAGCCATGCGAGAACCTGATCGCGGATCACACGGATTATATCGCACTCCTCAGGAAACTCCGGGCGCTTCCGAAGGTCAAGAAGGTCTTTATCCGTTCCGGAATCCGTTTCGATTATGTGCTCGCAGATAAAAAGAAGGATTTCCTCCGGGAACTCTGCATGTACCATGTCAGCGGACAGCTGAAGGTCGCGCCGGAGCATGTCTCCGACCAGGTCCTCCGCCTTCTCGGAAAGCCGGAAAATGCGGTCTACGAGAAGTTCGCGCAGGAATATAAAAAGATGAATGAGAAGCTCGGGTTAAAGCAGTACCTTGTCCCGTATCTCATGTCCTCCCACCCGGGTTCCACGCTGAAAGAGGCAGTGGAGCTTGCGGAACACCTGAGAGACCTCGGCTACATGCCGGAGCAGGTACAGGACTTCTACCCGACACCTTCGACGATATCGACTTGTATGTACTACACGGGACTCGATCCGCGGACGATGGAGCCGGTCTATGTGCCGACGAACCCGCATGAAAAGGCGATGCAGCGTGCCCTGATCCAGTACCGGAATCCGGACAACTACGATCTTGTGAAAGAGGCGCTGATCAAGGCCGGACGAGAGGATCTCATCGGATTTGACCAGAAATGCCTGATCAAGCCGCGGAAGATGGCGAAAGACATGGCGGGCGGAGACCATTCCGGTCATTCGGGAAAGGCAGCTTCCGGCAGAGGCGGTTCCGTCCGGAGAGATGGCGAAAGACATGGCGGAAATAACGGCCGCGCTGCGTCACGGTCCGAGAAGAGCAGAAATGACAGCCGCTTCGCATCGCAGACCGGAAAAACCAGAAATGACAGCCGTCAGGGCGGCTCAGCAGGAAACAGCCGTCAGGCCGTATCCGGCAGGGCGAAAGGGATGGCAGGCCAGACCGGCGGCAGGAAGCCGAAACCAAGACCGCAGCAGGGAAGAAACAGGAAATAAAGAACGGTCCGGGATCATATCAGAACAGATACCGGTCAACATTTCATTCAGAAAGGCAGATCACATGAGCGGAAAGAAAATTGCGATCGTGACCGGCGCGTCATCGGGAATGGGACGGGAGATGGTGTATCTTCTCGCGGATCATTTCGCAGCGCTGGAGGAGATCTGGGTAGTTGCGAGGAGAAAAGAGAGACTCGAGGAGCTTGTCGGAAAGGTTCCGGTCCGTCTTCGGATCCTGCCGCTTGATCTCACGAGTGAGGAGGACCTCGGCGCACTCTCCGTCCTTTTAAAGAGAGAGCAGCCGAACGTCAAGATCCTGGTAAACGGCGCAGGATACGGAAAGACCGGGGCGGTCGGAACGATCCGGCGGGACCTCTCGGTCGGCATGGTGCGCTTAAACGATGAGGCGCTGGTTGCCGTGACGGAGATGGTGCTTCCGTATATCTCAAAGAACAGCAGGATCATCCAGTTTGCCTCCGCGGCGGCGTTTATGCCCCAGCCGGGCTTTGCTGTCTACGCGGCATCAAAATCCTTTGTGTTAAGCTACAGCCGGGCGCTGGCCGTGGAGCTGAAGAAGAAAAATATCTATGTGACGGCAGTATGTCCGGGGCCGGTGGAGACAGAATTCTTCGGGATCGCCCTGGACGGGGGAAAACTCGCTCCGATCAAGAAGCTCACGATGGCGGAGCCGAAAAAGGTAGTAAAAAAGGCACTCATGGACAGCATGAAAGGCAAACGGATCTCAGTGTACGGACCTTGGATGAAGGCGTTTTACGTTCTCTGCCGGATCGTTCCCCACGAGATCTTAATGGGGTTTATCAACTGGTAACTGCCGGACCGCACACCGCATGCGGGCTGGTCTTACGCATCACATACAGCAATAGAAAAAGGGACTGCGGACATCTGAGCAGTTCCCGGAAAAGAGGAAAAAGATTTGAAATTACGACTGGAAAAAGGAACCTATGGATACAGGACTGCCTACAAAAAGCGTCAGCTTTTCTTCGTTGTCCTGTTCATCCTGGCGATCGTGGCACAACTTATCTTAAGAAATTTTGTCACGGAGCAGATCTATAAGAATCTCGTCACGATCAGTGCGATCCTCACGGTACTCCCAATGGCGAACCTGGCATCACCGCTTGTCGTCGCATCGAGGATCCCGGAGGTCCCGGAGGAGCTCCACAAGGCGTGTCTCCCGTACGAGGACAAATTCCCGATCTTATATGATCTGGTCATCACCTCCAACGATCTGATCATGCCGGTCGATGCGGCGGTCGTTCATCCGACCGGAGTGTATCTCTACTGCACGAACCCGAAAGTGGACCGGAAGAAAGCGGAGAAATTTTTAAACGAGATGTTAGTCGGCTGGAAGCTGGACGGAAATGCGAAGGTCATGAACGAGGAGAAAAAGTTCCTACGGAGGCTTTCTGAGCTTAAGACCGTCACAGAGGAAGAGGATGACGGAAGCGCTCCATATGTTTTAAAGTTATTGAAGAGTCTTTCCATGTAGGGGAATAAAAGATGAGAGAGATCGTGATTGAAAAGAACGAGGCGGGACAGCGACTGGATAAATTTCTCGCGAAGTACATGAATGAGGCGTCGAAGAGCTTTTTCTATAAGATGATGCGCAAGAAGAACATCACGCTGAACGGGAAAAAGTGTGAGGGAAATGAAAAACTCGCCGAAGGCGATGTCGTGAAGCTGTTTCTCGCGGAGGACACCATTGAAAAATTTTCCAGTGTTCAGGTGCAGGAGGTAAAGAAAGTAGATCTTGATATTCTCTATGAGGATGATGAGATCATTCTGGTCAATAAACCGGCGGGGATGCTGTCGCAAAAGGCTAAGGAGACAGATGAATCTCTGGTGGAGTATCTGATCGATTATCTTTTGGGGAGCGGCAAGCTCACGGAGAGCGGGTTCCGCGCGTTCCGCCCTTCGGTCTGCAACCGTCTGGACCGGAATACCAGCGGTATCGTGGCAGCAGGAAAGTCTTTGGCGGGTCTTCAGATGCTTTCAGGCGTGTTTAAAGACCGCTCGATCCATAAGTATTATCAGTGTCTTGTATCCGGCGAGATCCGGGACGTGAAGACGGTGGACGGCTGGCTTTTAAAGGATGAGAAGAAGAATCAGGTGCGGATCCTCACGGATGTGGAGGCAAAATGCTTTGGAGGAAGAGGCGGAGACGAGGAGCCGAAACGGATCCGGACAAAATATGAGCCGATCGCAACGGATGGAAGGTTTACACTGCTTAAAGTGACACTTCTGACAGGACGTTCCCATCAGATCCGCGCCCATTTAGCGTCTCTTGGACATCCGATCGTAGGGGATTCCAAGTACGGCGGAGTTTCGAAGGTGAACCCCTCAGGGCGGACCGTGAAGTATCAGCTTTTACATTCTTACCGTCTGGAGTTTCCGAAGCTTGCGGAACCGTTTGCCTATCTTTCCGGGAGGGTGTTTGAGGCGCCGATGCCGGGATATTTTTGTTCGGTACTGAAAGAGACCGGGATCAGGTTGTAAAACTTGGCAGCGCCGGACAGGCATGTGACAAACAAATGGTTGACATAAAAAACTTATGTAAATCATCCAAAAATATTTGCATTGATGATAAGGAACAGCTATGGGAACATGGAAAACCAGGGGCCTTCGTGGTTCCACGTTGGAAGATCTGATCAACCGGACCAATGACAGCTACCGGGAAAAGAAGCTGGCACTGATCCAGAAGATCCCGACCCCGATCACGCCCATCGAGATCGATAAAAAGAGCCGCCATATCACGCTGGCGTACTTCGATATGAAAAGTACGGTCGACTATATCGGCGCGGTTCAGGGGATTCCGGTCTGCTTTGACGCGAAGGAATGCGCGGTGCGAACGTTCCCACTTCAGAACATCCACCCGCACCAGATCGCGTTCATGAAGGAATTTGAAGCCCAGGGCGGAGTTGCCTTCATTATCCTCTCCTTTACAGCGGAGAACGAGATCTATTATGTTCCGTTTGATGTGGTGAACCGTTTCTGGGTACGGATGGAAGAGGGCGGAAGAAAGAGCTTTACCTATGATGAGGTGGTGCCGGAAGCATACAGGATCCGGAGCCACCGGGACATGTATGTCCATTACCTGGAAGGGATCCAGCAGGATCTTGACCGGAAGGAAGAAAAAGGAGGAGACAGCGAATGATTGAGATGGTCATATGGCTCGTTGTGATCGCGGCGTTCGTGTTCCGGGCGTTAAAACAGAACGGGACACTGGACGAACTCTTTGCGGGGGCAAAGAAACGGAAAGAAAATCAGGCAGAGCGCGTGGTGTACGAACAGCCGGAGGAAGGTTCCGGGAAGAAGGAGAAGAAGAAGGGACCGGGGATCCGGGTTCCGAAGCACACAGGTTTTGCGGTGACTATGGTTGTGATCGTCCTCGCGGCGGCAGTGCTTTCCTTTGACAGCTTCTATACTCTTTCCGAGGAGGAGATGGCGGTGGTTACCACGTTCGGAAAACCGTCGGTGGAGGAGGCATCAGGTCTTCACTTTAAAATTCCGGTGATCCAGCGTGTGACTAAGGTTTCCAAAGCCATCACGGGTATGCAGATCGGCTACACGACGGACCCGGCCCGGGCGGACGGCGCCTCTATAGACAATCCGGTATCCATCGAGAACGAGAGCCTGATGATCACAAAGGATTTCAATCTGACAAACGTGGATTTTTATGTGGAATACATGGTCACAGATCCGGTTCAGGCGGTGCGCCACAGAAGTGTGTACGAGTCTATCATCAAGAACCTGGCTCAGAGCTATATCCGTGATACCGTCGGCGTTTATAATGTTGATGATGTGATCACCACCGGAAAGACCCAGATTCAGGAGCGGATCAAAGAACAGCTCACAAACCGTCTTGTCGAGGAAAATATCGGATACGGAATCTACAACGTGTCGATTCAGGATACGGAAATGCCGAGAGACGATGTGGCGAATGCGTTCAAGGCAGTTGAGGATGCGAAACAGGGCATGGAGACGGCGATTAACTCCGCAAAGAAATATCAGTCTGAGAACATTCCAGAGGCGAAGGCAAAGGCCGATAAGCTTTTGCAGGATGCCGAGGCATATAAGGAACAGCGGATCAACGAGGCAAACGGACAGGTGGCGCGTTTCGAGGACACATACGCGGAGTATGTGAAGTACCCGCTGATCACGAAAAAGCGTATGTTCTATGAGACGATGGAGGAAGTTCTTCCGGATCTCAAGGTCATCATCACCGGTGGAAACGGCACACAGACGCTGCTGCCGTTAGAACCATTTTCAGAGACAGCTTCCGGCAGCGCAGCACAGACGGGAGGAGGGAACTAAATGAAAAAGACAGGAAAAAGAATCATAGGGATCGTTGTTCTCCTTCTGATCGTTGTTCTGCTTCAGGGCAGTATGGTGAGCACATACAATGATGAGTATAAGCTCATTCTCCAGTTTGGGAAAGTGGTCCGGGTGGTGGAGACACCGGGGCTAAGCTTTAAGATCCCGTTTCTTCAGACAACACAGTCGATTCCTAATTATGAGATGATTTATGACCTTATTCCGAGTGAGGTTAATACGAGGGATAAAAAGGTGATGGTAACGGATTCCTTTGCATTGTGGAGTGTCACAGATCCGCTGGCATACCTGTCCAGACTCGGAGCGAACAAGGCAAATGCGGAAAGCCGAATTTCCGTTGTTGTATACAATGCTGTGAAAAATGTCATTTCCTCCACGGATCAGGCAGATGTGATCTCCGGCCGTGACGGAAAGCTGGCAGAGATGATCACGGAAAAGATCGGTTCTTCTCTGGACAGCTACGGAATCAAGGTAAAAAAGGTGGAGACGAAGCTCTTAGACCTTCCGGATTCCAACAAGGAGGCTGTTTACCAGCGTATGATCTCCGAACGCCAGAATATCGCTGCCGGATATATCGCAGACGGTGAGTACCAGTCCAATGTCATCAAGAACAGCACAGATAAAGAAGTCTCCATCATCATTTCCGAGGCGCAGGCCCAGGCGGAGAAGATCCGGGCGGAAGGCGAGGCAGAGTATATGAGGATACTTTCCGGCGCGTACAATGACGAGGGAAAGGCCGATTACTATAATTATATCCGCAGTCTGGACGCGTTAAAGGCGAGTCTCAAGGGAGATAATAAGACGATCATTCTGGATGAAAATTCAGAGCTTGCGAAGATCCTCAGGGGAAACTATTAAGGAACGGCCAGGATAAAACCGCAACAGCGGAAAAATCCTGTGAAGCAGTGATGCTGTGGACCCGGAACGATCCGGACGAAGCAGGCTGCTGCGGGACATAACCGCGGTCAGTAAAAAAGATCGTGGATGTCTGATAAATAATGATACGGTAAAGGAGAAGGGTTATGTCAAAAGTAGTTGATTATTTCCTCAAGTATGTAGCATTCGATACGCAGTCCGCAGAGGATGCGGGAACAGTTCCGAGTACGGAAAAACAGTTCGCTCTGGCGAAGCTTCTGTCCGAACAGTTAAAGAATATCGGGGTGAAGGACGTCTCCATGAGTGAGCACGGTTACGTGTACGGAACGATTCCGGCAAACGGGGATTATAACTGCCAGACCGTCGGCTTCCTCGCGCATATGGACACTTCACCGGATTGTCCGGATGAGAATGTCCGCCCACAGCTCGTCAAGCACTACGACGGAAAGGATATTACTTTAAATAAGGCACTCGGTGTAAAGATGACAACAAAGATGTTCCCATTCTTAAAAAACTATGTGGGGCAGGATCTGATCACCACCGATGGAACTACACTGTTAGGTGCAGATGACAAGGCGGGAATTGCTGAGATCATGACCATGGCGGAGACACTTCTGACACACCCGGAGATCCCGCACGGAACCATCAAGATCGCTTTCACACCGGACGAGGAAGTCGGACACGGTGTTGACTTCTTTGATGTTCCCGGCTGGGGCGCAGATGTGGCTTATACCGTTGACGGCGGCGCCTGGGGCGAGATGGAGTATGAGACCTTCAACGCGGCATCCATGAAAGTCACGATCCATGGAAGTAACATTCATCCGGGCAGCGCGAAGAACAAGATGAAAAACTCAATCCTGATCGGTCTGGAATTCCAGTCGATGCTGCCGGAGAACGAGAAGCCGCAGTATACTGAGAAGTATGAGGGATTTTTCCACTTAAACCACATCGGCGGAAATGTGGAGAATACGACTCTCAACTATATCGTCCGTGACCATGATATGACGCGGTTTGAGGAGAGAAAAGCACTCGGCAATAAGATCGGCGAGTTCCTGAACGCGAAGTACGGTGAGGGAACAGTCGAGGTGGAGATCGCAGATACCTACTACAATATGGCTGAGAAGATCCGTCCGCATATGTACCTGATGGATGTGGCTGCTGAGGCATTTAAGGAGCTTGGCATCGAGATTCCGGCGATCAATCCGGTCCGCGGAGGCACGGATGGATCGAGACTTTCCTACATGGGACTTCCATGTCCGAACCTCTGTACCGGCGGACATAACTATCATGGAAAGTATGAGTTCATCTGCATTCAGTCCATGGAGAAGACAGTGGAGCTGCTTCTTAAGATCGCAGAAAAGTTTACGAAGGTTGAGAAGCAGGCATAAAATCTGGATCAGGATATGGCTGTTTAGAAAATGCGGGAGGCGCTGGATGTCGCTTCCCGCTTTTCTTTTTGGATGTATGGATGTAATTTAGAACATGTCTTTATGTTGAAGGGGCAGATTATTCATGATATAATGAGCGATAGTGAGTCAGAAGCGTGCTTGCACGGTTATGGCGAACGGCGAAATTAGTGAGTGACGAAGTCACGATATAATTATGCGCAGAAAGGCGGTACAGATTATGATAAAAATGATTCAAAGACGTCTGGACGCGATCCTGCATTGGAATATTTCCTTTGTGGGCGGTTTCCTCGGCGGTTATGCAATCCTTTCCCATGCCGGAGTCTTCGGCTCCGCACAGACGGGAAACCTGATGGAGATGGCTTCGAACGTCCGATTTATGGAATGGGAGGAAGTGGGACTCCGTCTGCTGGCGATGGTGATCTTCGCCTGCGGTGTGATCGCCTCCTATATGCTGACAAACTATACAAACTTACATATGCGGAAGCTGGCGATCTGGGTGGATGCGGCCGGTCTCGGACTTACGGCCCTGCTGCCGGATTGGTTCTCGCCGATTGCGGGTGTTTACCCGATCTTCTTTTGCTCGGCATTCCAGTGGGGTGTATATTCCGGCGCAGATGGTTTCAACAGCGCGACGGTCTTCATCACAAACAACTTCAAACAATCCGTCCTCGGCTGGACGCAGTATGCGTTGACGAAAGATAAAGAATTTAAGAGAAAAGCGGTGCTCTACAGCAACACGGTACTTATGTTCTTCCTCGGCGCTCTCCTCGGTGTCACTGGTGTAGCTGCCTTCGGCAACGCCCTCGGCGCCTGTGTAGGTTTTATTCCCCTTGCTGTCGCCCGGATCTTTATCAGCATCGGTGAACTTCCGGTAGAAGATGAGACTCCGGAGGAGACAGAGGAAGAGGCAGAAGAGATGCTGGAAGAGGCGAAGATTTTGGAGAAGGAAGAGAATAAGAAAATTTAAAAATTGGATATTTGATGAATGGGAATGGGCAGTTGATTCAGGGATGGGTCGGCTGCCTGTTTTGTATATCGGGAACTGCCGAAAAATTCCCTGGTACACAAAAAGACACGAATGTGCGAATGATAGTAAACGCTCCAAAAATCACCTAAAAGGCAGAAAAATATGGTAATATAAGAGTTATATAAAAGGTAAATTCTGTGGATTCAGGTGTGGCTCAGTCAGGAAGAGAAAGCTGACGGAGAAAACTGGGATCTGCGAGATTTGCAGGTGATGGCGGCTATTTTCAGACATGGAATAATATCAGGAATTCGTTGCAGAGAAGAAATGAACTGAAAGGAGAGAGTATGAAATATCTGGCACACATAGAAGGGGAACGGGAACAGACCATAAAAGAGCATTCCATAGAAACTGCCGAATTGGCAGCAATGTTTGCTAAAGCATTTGGCAAAGATGATTGGGGATATTGTGTCGGAATGTTGCATGATATTGGTAAGTATTCTGAGCGGTTTCAGAAGAAAATTCAGGGAGACAACAATATAAAAGTGGACCATTCAACTGCAGGAGCAAAAGTATGCTATGAGATGGGTGGCTTATATGGGATCTTAAGCTATTGTATTGCCGGGCATCATGCAGGTTTGCCGAATACGGGGACTATATCAGGATTGGATAAATCGAGTCTGTTTGGACGATTGAAGAAAGGGGTGGATGATTTTAGCCGTTATAAAGATGAAATAAACATTCCATGTTTAAAAACATTTCCTTTCAATCCCCAGAAGACGGTAACTCCGGATTTTTCACTTAGTGTTTTTATTCGGATGATGTATTCCTGCCTGGTAGATGCGGATTTTTTAGACACAGAATATTTCATGGAGAATGGAGCAACAAATCGAGATGCGGGCGATCCGTTAAATAAGTTATATCAAAGATTATACAACCATGTAGGCGGTTGGCTGTCAAATGAAAATTTGGAAACTATTAATGGACGGCGCAGTGAAATTTTACGACATTGCATTGCTTCAGGAAAAGAAGAACCGGGAATGTTCCGCCTTACGGTGCCAACCGGAGGAGGAAAAACATTGGCATCTTTGGCATTCGCTTTGAAGCATGCAATCGAATACGGGATGGAACGGGTAATTTATGTAATTCCATATACGAGCATAATTGAGCAGAACGCAAAAGTATTTCGGGATATATTGGGCAGCCAAAATGTTCTCGAAAATCATTATAATGTGGACTATGAATCTTCCGAGGAATTTCGACCAATGCAACTTGCAGCGGAGAACTGGGATAAACCAGTTATTGTCACAACGAATGTTCAATTTTTTGAGTCCTTGTTTTCTAATAAATCCTCGAAGTGCCGGAAATTACATCGAATTGCAAATAGTGTGATCATATTTGATGAAGCGCAAATGCTGCCAACTGATTATCTAATCCCATGTCTGGCGGTGATGGAAGAGCTGGTTCAAAACTATCACTCAAGTCTTGTTCTTTGCACTGCAACACAACCTGCATTGGATGGATTGTTTCGGAATGAATGGAATATTCGCGAATTATGTCCGAGAAAAGAAGAGCAGTTTCAGTATTTTACGAGAACAAGTTTCCGGACAATTGGCAGAATCAGTGAGGATGAGCTTGTGGAACGTTTAATGGAAGAAGAACAAACACTTTGCATTGTCAATACAAAAGCGCGGGCACAATCCGTGTACGAAAAATTAAAAGGGAATGGAAAAGAGCACGTGTACCATCTTTCCACATCAATGTATCCGAAACATCGAATGTCCGTGCTTCAGAAAGTGCGGGAGAGATTAAAACAGAAAGAAGGGGAGTGCAGAAAATCCTGTATTTTAATAGCCACGAGTTTGGTGGAAGCAGGAGTTGATCTTGATTTTCATTCGGTATACCGTCAGCTTGCGGGAGTTGATTCTATGATTCAGGCTGCAGGAAGGTGCAATCGTGAAGGAAAACAGGCAGCAGAAGATAGTAATGTCTACATCTTTTCATTGGCGGAAAGAGAGTACATGCCGGGGCAGAGAAAACAAATGGATGTAGCAAATTCGCTTATGAACCGGGGGATGGATTTCTCGGACCCAGAAACTGTTGAACAATATTTCAGAGAATTGTATTATCTTCAAAGAAATGTTTTGGATAAAAAGAATATCATGGGTGAGTTTAAAAAGAACAGTTACAATTTCTCGACAGCTGCAAAAGAGTTCAAACTGATAGAAGAGAATACAATTTCGATTTTGGTGCCGCGCGAGGAAGAGGCGAAACAGATCTTAAACGAAATTCGTTGTAAGGGATATACGAAATCATTGATGAGAAAAGCCGGACAGTATTGTGTTAATGTATACGAGAAAAATTTTAAAATGCTGTATGATGCCGGGATGCTTCGGGCAATATCGGAGGATATCAGGGATTTGTATGAACTTTGTACAGAAGATGAGTATACGAAGGAATGGGGGCTTACATTAAAAATCGAATCAGGGATGGGTGTATTTTATTAGAAGTCGGGAAAAGGATCGTTAATTGTTCCTAAAATGGAGGTCCAACGGGATAAAACGTTTTATCCATGTTGGACCTTGCTCTGTGTTGGCAAAACTGTCAACATTTCAACCCACAGCTTATATTGAGAAATAAGAGCTGACAAACAAATTATAATATAAAATAATTTGTTTGTGTAAAAAACATAGGTCGAATATCGATTAATTTATATGGTTCATAAAATGCAATTAAGTGTAATTCGTTGATAGTTTAGCCAAATAAAATATAATAAGTGTTGATTTCAAAATTAGAATGTGATATAGTATAGACATAAAAAGACAGACAATATATGACGAAACAGAAAAATGAGCAACATCAGCGAACATAACAGGCAAATGCACATTTGAACTTTGCAAAGTTAAAAATCACATGAGCATTAAAGGAAGAGGTGATGAAATCTATGAGTGTGAAAGTAAAGGTTTGGGGGGATTACGCTTTATTTTCCCGTCCGGAGATGAAGGTGGAACGCTGCAGCTATGATGTAATCACACCGTCAGCAGCGCGAGGAATTCTCGAAGCAATTTACTGGCATCCAGGTCTTAGATGGGTAATTGACAAGATTTATGTAAACAAGCCAATCCGGTTTACCAGTGTACGGAGAAATGAGGTAAAGAGCAAAGTTTCTGCCAATAATGTATTGCAGATTTATAATGGTGCGGATAAACCACTGTACATAAATACAAAAGAGGATATTGTCCAAAGGGCTTCGTTGATTCTTTGTGACGTAGAGTATGTGATCGAAGCGCACTTTGAAATGACTGACAAGGCAAATAGCACAGACAATCCAGGCAAGTTTCAGGATATTATGATGCGAAGGCTTAAGCGGGGAGAATGTTACCATATGCCATGTTTTGGCTGTCGAGAGTTCCCGGCAAATTTTGCTTTGTGGGAAGAAGAAAAATGTGATTCGTATTATGAAAATGTTCCGGAGAAGGATTTGGGCTTTATGTTATATGATATGGATTATACAGATCCTGATCATATAGAGCCTATGTTTTTCCGCGCAGTCATGAAACATGGCATAATCGATTTAAGGAATTGCGAGGTGATACGGTGATACTTCAGGCACTTGTAAAACAGTATGAAAATCTGGCAGCAGACAATCGTGTGTCCAGAGAAGGTTGGTGTGAAGCAAAAGTATCATATGCAATTGATCTGGCGTCAGATGGCACGGTCAGAGGTTTTATAAACTTAAAAAAGGAAGAAGAACGTGGCAAAAAAAAGGTCTTGGTTCCGGATTTCAGAAATGTTCCCCAGATGGTAACGCGATCTTCAGGAGTAGCGGCAAATTTTCTATGTGATAATTCCAAATATATGTTGGGTCTGGATAAAGATGGAAGCTCAAAACGAATGCTGGATTGTTTTCAGGTTGCGAAAGAAAAGCATTTAAAACTGTTAGGCAGTGTGGAAGGAGAGATGGCATTTGCGATCCGGGCATATTTTGAGAATTGGGATCCTGAGCATTTACCGGAAGATTTAGCCCAAACAGCAATCTGGGAAGAAATCACAGATGGCGGCAATCTGATTTTTATTTTGAATGGGTTGGAAGCTCAAGAAGATGAAGCAATCCGGTCAATGTGGGATCAAATGCAGATATCCGGTACCGATACAGAAGATGAGGAAATCGGAACTTGCTTAGTTACTGGGGAGAAGACGAAAGTATCTCGAATCCACAGAGCAATCAAAGGTGTTCCCGGAGCACAATCCAGTGGTGCAGCACTGGTATCTTTTAATGCTCCAGCGTTCGAATCATATGGGAAAGAACAAAGCTATAATGCTCCGGTAGGAAAATATGCAGAATTTGCTTATACAACAGCACTGAATTATCTTTTAGCACAGAGAAAATATACATTTCAGTTAGGTGATACGATTGTAATATATTGGGCGGATAACGGACAACAGACATATCAGGATATTTTTTCGTTTTCTCTTGAGCCAACCATTGATAATCAGGAGACGATATATGAGATTTTCGAATGTATAAAGAAAGACCAGCCTATTGAAATAAAAGACATTAGCTTGGATCCGGATCAAAAATTTTATATTTTAGGTCTTGCACCGAATGCCGCAAGAATTTCCGTTCGCTTTTTCTATCAAAATTCATTTGGAAAGATTTTGGAGCATCTGTCGGAACATTATGAACGCACCAGAATTGTAAAGCCATCATGGGAAACGCAGGAATATATAGGAATACGAGAGATGTTAATGGAAACCGTTAATATGAATTCTCGTGATAAAAACCCTGTCGCTAATATGGCATCTATGGTGTTGCAGGCAATACTTGCAGGTGGACGTTATCCGGCGAGCCTTTATACGGACACATTAATTCGAATTCGGGCTGACCAGGGAGATAAAAAAATGACCTGGGGGCGTGCCGCAATTCTCAAATCATATCTAATACGAAATACAAATTGGAAGGAAGGAGTGAATTTTATGGGATTAAATAAAAACTGTAAAGATCCGGCATATTTGCTGGGACGTTTGTTTGCAGTACTTGAATTTGTTCAGAAGGATGCCAATCCGGGAATTACTTCTACAATTCGTGATAGATATTTTAATTCCGCCTGCACGACTCCAGCATCAGTTTTTCCTATCTTGATTCGACTGAAGAACAGTCATATTAAGAAGCTGGAGCGCGATAATACAGGAACAAAAGTCTATTATGAAAAACTGTTGACGGAGATCCTTGGCGAATTGAATAAAATTCCGATGCGCCTGACTTTGGAAGAACAGGGAATGTTTGATTTAGGATATTATCACCAGTTACAGGATAAATATACAAAACGGGAGGATAAGGAATGAGCGAAGTGATTAAAAACAGGTATGAATTTGTAATATTGTTTGATGTAGAAAACGGAAATCCGAACGGAGATCCTGATGCGGGAAATTTGCCGCGCATTGATCCGGAAAGTGGTTTGGGGCTTGTTACAGACGTTTGCTTGAAACGAAAAATTCGAAATTATGTGGAAACGGTAAAAGAGGGAGAGAAAGGTTACCAGATCTATATCCGAGAAGATGTTCCGTTAAATAGAAGTGACAGGAGAGCCTGTGAGGATCTTGGAATTACGGATACTGATGATAAAAAGGTGACAGAAGGTCTGAAAAAATTAAAGAAGAATGATCCTGATGCAGATATTAAAATTCGCGATTATATGTGTCATAACTTTTTTGATATTCGTACTTTTGGTGCGGTCATGACAACATTTATGAAAGCCTCTTTAAATTGTGGACAGGTCAGAGGGCCGGTTCAGATTGGATTCGCAAGAAGCATTGACCCGGTGATCAGCCAAGAGGTTACAATTACAAGAGTAGCAATTACGACTGAAAAAGATGCTGAGGATAAAAAAACAGAAATGGGACGGAAAAGCATCGTGCCATACGGACTTTATAGGGCAGAGGGTTATATATCGGCAAATCTGGCACGAAAAGTGACGGGATTTTCTGAGGAAGATTTAGAACTTTTATGGGAAGCAATTATAAATATGTTTGAAAATGATCATTCGGCCGCAAGAGGAAAAATGGCTGTTCGTGAATTGATCGTATTTAAACACAGTAAAGAATTAGGAGATTGCCCGGCATATAAATTATTTGACGCAGTGGAAGTGACAAGAAAGAATGATGTCATGTATCCGAGAAATTATCGTGATTATGAGGTTACTATTCACGAAGAACAAATACCTGAATCTGTTGAAGTGAAAAGGATGATTGAATGAGTTATTCTGAAGATGACTATTTGATGATTTCAGGAATTCAGCATTTCAAATTCTGCAGAAGGCAATGGGCATTTATTCATATTGAGCATCAATGGGCAGAAAATGAGCATACAGTAATCGGTGAATTGATGCACAAAAAAGCACATGATCCATATCTGACGGAGAAAAGAAAGGATGTAATTTATGTACGAGCCCTTCCTGTGCACTCTAAGGAAATGGGTGTGACCGGTGAATGTGATGTCGTTGAGTTTCATAAGTGTGAGGATGGTATAAGTTTGCACGGTCATAGAGGATTGTATTCAATATATCCGATAGAATACAAGAAAGGCAGACCGAAACATACGGAAGAGGATATTTTGCAGCTTACAGCACAGGCAATATGTCTGGAAGAGATGTTTTCAACAGAAATTCCGGAAGGTGCACTTTTTTATGGAGAGACCAAACGGCGTGAGATCGTCAAGATCACACAGGAACTTCGGACTGAAGTACAGGATATGTTTTTGGAGATGCATCAGTACTATCAAAGAGGATATACGCCAAAATCAAAGTATAGTAAGGCATGCCAGTCGTGTTCCTTAAAAGATATCTGTCTTCCCAAAATGAATCGTTCCGGAAGTGTAAAGGAATATATTTCAAAGAGACTTACGGAGGAAGAAGAATGAAAAAACTGCTGAATACATTGTATGTAACGTCTGAGAACAGTTATCTGGCACTGGACGGTGAAAATGTCGTCATTTATGAGCATCAGGATGAACTCGGTCGGCTGCCTCTGCATAATCTTGAAGGAATTGTTTCATTTGGATATCGCGGCACGAGTCCGGCGCTTATGGGTGCATGTGCAGACAGAAATATTTCTTTGTGCTATATGACACCACAGGGAAAATTTCTGGCACGTGTAACGGGAAGAGTTCATGGAAATGTACTTTTACGGGAACAGCAGTATATGAGCAGTAAAACAGAGAAGATAGGATTGGAGATCGCAAAAAATTGTATAACCGGAAAAGTATACAATGCCCGTTGGGTCATTGAGCGGGCATTGCGAGATCATCCGCTTCAGGTTGATACGGAACGATTGAAAAAAGCTTCATTTCAATTGAAGGAGGCGCTTAGTCGAATTCAGGACAGTATTTCAAGAGAACAGCTTCGGGGATATGAAGGTGAGGCTGCCAGTATATATTTTGGAGTATTTGACGAACTGATTTTGCAGCAGAAAAAGGACTTTTTCTTTCATGAACGAAGTAAGCGGCCACCGATGGATAATGTAAATGCGTTGTTGTCGTTTGTGTATGCATTATTGACAAATAATATCACGGCAGCATTGGAAAGTGTTGGATTGGATCCGTGTGTTGGATATCTACATACCGATCGTCCGGGAAGAGCATCACTGTCGCTTGATCTGATTGAAGAATTACGCCCTGTAGTGGCAGATCGATTTGTTTTATCCTTGATCAACAAAAAAATTGCAACAGGAAAAGACTTCAAACAAAAAGAAAATGGAGCTGTTTTGATGAATGATGACTGCCGAAAAAAGCTTATAACGGAATGGCAGAAGAAGAAAAAGGAGGTTATTACCCATCCATTTTTAAACGAAAAAATAGAATGGGGAATGGTTCCGTATGTGCAGGCCATGCTTTTAGCACGATATCTACGCGGAGATTTAGATTCCTATCCAACATTTTTATGGAAATGAGGCGAGACGTATGTTAGTATTAATTACCTACGATGTAAACACAGAAACAGCAGCAGGGCGTGCGCGTCTCAGGAAGGTTGCCAAGCAGTGTGTAAACTACGGAAGACGCGTACAGAATTCTGTTTTTGAATGTATCGTGGATAACGCACAATGTATCATGTTAAAATCACTTCTTGCAGACATTATTGATGTCAGCGTTGATAGTCTCCGTTTTTATTACTTGGGAAACAAATATGCAACCAAGGTGGAGCAGATCGGTGTTGACAAGGGAATAGCTGCCGATGATGTTCTGATCGTTTAAATACAAGTCGGTGCGAACCAAAAGCATACATGAAAATGCTAAGGGATTCGCACCTGAAAAAATGCACAAAAATTATGAAATACATTGATTATTGGAATGGATAATTCACATTGAATGGAGATTTATGTACAGTATGCTGAAAGGAAATGTGATGTTTTAGATGGATTTTAGTAATCAATGCTGTCGCCTCCCTCGCGGAGGCGTGGATTGAAATGCCGGAGAACTGGGGAAAAGAGATACCGGCATAATGTCGCCTCCCTCGCGGAGGCGTGGATTGAAATTCGTCGTAGATCAGCAGCGGTATCGTACGGATGAGTCGCCTCCCTCGCGGAGGCGTGGATTGAAATCAATCGCGCGGGATCTCAAAATCATCAATGACGTGGTCGCCTCCCTCGCGGAGGCGTGGATTGAAATAAGGGGAAAATTGACTGCATGAACCGCCCACTGTGTCGCCTCCCTCGCGGAGGCGTGGATTGAAATTGTATGCACTGGCTGATGACGAAAAGCTTTATAAGTCGCCTCCCTCGCGGAGGCGTGGATTGAAATCGGAAAAGAAAAGAGGAATAACAACATGATGAATTGTCGCCTCCCTCGCGGAGGCGTGGATTGAAATATGCCTAATGTCTTGCGAAGCTTGTGTGGATATAGTCGCCTCCCTCGCGGAGGCGTGGATTGAAATCACGTTGACACCAGATAATTCCTTTGTCAGCACCGTCGCCTCCCTCGCGGAGGCGTGGATTGAAATCCTCATGTCCTGCCCGGTTCCACTCTTGTAAAACGTCGCCTCCCTCGCGGAGGCGTGGATTGAAATTTTGTCGCATCTCTCAAACTCGATAACCCATACCGTCGCCTCCCTCGCGGAGGCGTGGATTGAAATCAGCAAAAGCCGAAAATGTTAATGACTTGCGAGGTCGCCTCCCTCGCGGAGGCGTGGATTGAAATAGGCGATTGGTGGAGCGATCCAGGCAGGCGGCGGTCGCCTCCCTCGCGGAGGCGTGGATTGAAATCACCTGACTCCGGCAAAGAATGATGATCTTGGTAATGTCGCCTCCCTCGCGGAGGCGTGGATTGAAATATTATAAATGGCTAAGCTTTCTGATGCCCCACCTTGTCGCCTCCCTCGCGGAGGCGTGGATTGAAATTTTGGGGGCTTTTCCACTTGGGATATCTCACCGTGTCGCCTCCCTCGCGGAGGCGTGGATTGAAATTTTTTGGTCTCCGGCTTATGGTATGGCACCTGAGGTCGCCTCCCTCGCGGAGGCGTGGATTGAAATGCAATAGAAACGATGTATTATACAGATCCTTATAGGGTCGCCTCCCTCGCGGAGGCGTGGATTGAAATTTAAGATCTGCTGCGATGGGTGCGCGCTTTTAAGTCGCCTCCCTCGCGGAGGCGTGGATTGAAATCGCGCTATTATACTATCTCAAGCGTAAAGAGTCCCGTCGCCTCCCTCGCGGAGGCGTGGATTGAAATCTCATTCTGAAAAGATCGTGGGAAGACGTGCCGAGGTCGCCTCCCTCGCGGAGGCGTGGATTGAAATATCCTCCGCCAGTCATTGACTGCCCAGGGGATTTGTCGCCTCCCTCGCGGAGGCGTGGATTGAAATAGAGCGATTACAGTAAATGGACAAAGACAAGTGCCGTCGCCTCCCTCGCGGAGGCGTGGATTGAAATCCTGCATACCACACGAGATCATTGACAAGTAAATCGTCGCCTCCCTCGCGGAGGCGTGGATTGAAATCCCAAGCTGTGCGCGTGACACGGACAAAATGACAGTCGCCTCCCTCGCGGAGGCGTGGATTGAAATCAACGACTGGCAGCGATTCCGGCAGGCATACGATGTCGCCTCCCTCGCGGAGGCGTGGATTGAAATCCTGTAGCCATTACCAAGCGGCGTACCGATCCCAGTCGCCTCCCTCGCGGAGGCGTGGATTGAAATCGCCACTGATGGAAGTGGCTACTACATTGCTACAGGTCGCCTCCCTCGCGGAGGCGTGGATTGAAATTCTGTTACAAAGAAAGAACCGTGTGTAACGGTCGGTCGCCTCCCTCGCGGAGGCGTGGATTGAAATCGGCATGACCGCGGAGATGAAGACCTTTTACTCCGTCGCCTCCCTCGCGGAGGCGTGGATTGAAATCTATGCCCTAAAGTCGGATTTGGTAGATGCTGTAACGTCGCCTCCCTCGCGGAGGCGTGGATTGAAATACCAGTCTTGCGTGAACAAAATGTGGATAGACTGTCGCCTCCCTCGCGGAGGCGTGGATTGAAATTCCGGATACATTGAAGCGTCCGGCGGAGATATCGGTCGCCTCCCTCGCGGAGGCGTGGATTGAAATATTTCGGATGAGTTTGTTAAGCGCGACATCTTCAGTCGCCTCCCTCGCGGAGGCGTGGATTGAAATACGATCACGAACCGCACAAACCTCCCGATGGCGGGTCGCCTCCCTCGCGGAGGCGTGGATTGAAATGAACGGGAAAACGCAGACATGGTAGGCATTCGCAGTCGCCTCCCTCGCGGAGGCGTGGATTGAAATCCCGACATCAAGCGTATATTTTTGTGAAGCATCCGTCGCCTCCCTCGCGGAGGCGTGGATTGAAATCGACTTTGACATCATCAAGCGTGCGGAGACCGTGTCGCCTCCCTCGCGGAGGCGTGGATTGAAATCTACAACACGATCCGAATTAGCTGGAAGAACCCGTCGCCTCCCTCGCGGAGGCGTGGATTGAAATGCATGATAGTCCGGTACGTTGCCGTCCCCATTCTTCGTCGCCTCCCTCGCGGAGGCGTGGATTGAAATTGGTATATGATCGACCAGAATAAAAAGCATTCCGGTCGCCTCCCTCGCGGAGGCGTGGATTGAAATCAGATAGGACAGGAGAAAATCTTTACAAACTTTTGTCGCCTCCCTCGCGGAGGCGTGGATTGAAATCCCTCACCAATACAGGAATGGTCATCGAGGCTGGTCGCCTCCCTCGCGGAGGCGTGGATTGAAATAGTCTGGCGGATCAGCAAAAACAACATGAAAACGGTCGCCTCCCTCGCGGAGGCGTGGATTGAAATCAGTTCCGGCTGGCGTGGAACTCACGAATACTAATGTCGCCTCCCTCGCGGAGGCGTGGATTGAAATTCGGCGTACAAAACGTCGAGGACAAACGGATATTTGTCGCCTCCCTCGCGGAGGCGTGGATTGAAATCCGCAGCGTCTACCGTAAAGTTTTTGGCTGTAAGTCGCCTCCCTCGCGGAGGCGTGGATTGAAATCCTCCAAGATTAGTTGGATATCCTGTTGGATCCGTAGTCGCCTCCCTCGCGGAGGCGTGGATTGAAATATTTAAGATCTCTTCGATCTGCCGCCAGCGGCTTGTCGCCTCCCTCGCGGAGGCGTGGATTGAAATTTCCGTAGTCGTTCCTGTGACTTTTTCCGTCTGTCGCCTCCCTCGCGGAGGCGTGGATTGAAATGAACTTACAATCATTTGCGTTTATATTGTATCCGTCGCCTCCCTCGCGGAGGCGTGGATTGAAATGATTGATGCCTTAAGTAGGTTAGTCCCCGGAATAGTCGCCTCCCTCGCGGAGGCGTGGATTGAAATAGATCCCTTGGGCAGTCAACGACTGGCGGCGTATGTCGCCTCCCTCGCGGAGGCGTGGATTGAAATATGATCTTGTTGTAAATGTCCTGATAGTTAAACTCGTCGCCTCCCTCGCGGAGGCGTGGATTGAAATCGCATTTTACACTTGGATGCGGAAGTCAAAGATCGTCGCCTCCCTCGCGGAGGCGTGGATTGAAATTCGCCAATGATCGGGATGTCCCCGGTATGCATATGTCGCCTCCCTCGCGGAGGCGTGGATTGAAATGGTTTTCCACCCTTCGCCTTGCTGAAATGCTTGGTCGCCTCCCTCGCGGAGGCGTGGATTGAAATGTCCTTGATGATGAACGGATCCGGGTTGTCCAGGTCGCCTCCCTCGCGGAGGCGTGGATTGAAATCATCACGGGCGTGCTCAGGCTCCACATGGTTATCGTCGCCTCCCTCGCGGAGGCGTGGATTGAAATCACGCTTCCAGGTCCCTTTTCAGCCCCCCTGGCAGTCGCCTCCCTCGCGGAGGCGTGGATTGAAATTGGATTGGATCGATGGATCTCCGCGGAATGAGAGTGTCGCCTCCCTCGCGGAGGCGTGGATTGAAATGATTCTGCTTGCGTGACTGTCCAGAAGGTGTTACAGTCGCCTCCCTCGCGGAGGCGTGGATTGAAATGAACGTCTTCCCCTGCTTGCTCTTGATCGGATGATGTCGCCTCCCTCGCGGAGGCGTGGATTGAAATTCGAGATCTGACATCGCCTTGAGCTGTTCGGAGAACGCCGGGTCGCCTCCCTCGCGGAGGCGTGGATTGAAATATGTGTCCATCTCCATCTGTTGTATTCTGCTTATGTCGCCTCCCTCGCGGAGGCGTGGATTGAAATACTCTGCGTGGTCCTTAAAACGCTTTCTCCGGCTGTCGCCTCCCTCGCGGAGGCGTGGATTGAAATATTGTATCACCTCCTTTATAAGAAAGTATATCACAGTCGCCTCCCTCGCGGAGGCGTGGATTGAAATGCAATGTCCCGCTCGTCCTTTGCAGTCAGCTCCGGTCGCCTCCCTCGCGGAGGCGTGGATTGAAATCCGGCAATATCTCCAGATTCCAAAGCGCAGATTTGTCGCCTCCTTCTCGGAGGCGTGGATTGAAATCTTCAACCTTAATTGTCTGCGCATACGGCGGTGTAGTCGCCTCCTTCTCGGAGGCGTGGATTGAAATCTTCAACCTTAATGAAAAGTCTAATCCCCCAGCTATGCTGGGGAGAATGGAATAAGTGGAGACGG